>Ga0079226_10002396_pt1 | contig 14461 bp, 14 predicted proteins | sample Poulit2014_FD_76345 | JGI IMG/M metagenome (GOLD analysis project Ga0079226, IMG submission 76345) | Agricultural soil microbial communities from Georgia to study Nitrogen management - Poultry litter 2014 | ecosystem: Environmental > Terrestrial > Soil > Agricultural land | place: USA: Georgia... | reverse complement strand
GCTTGTTTGAATTAACAAACAATAATGTCTTAAAAGATACCACGCCAAAATAAAAGCGACCTTCGTTCATAAGAGCAAAGACCGCAAACTTGTTAATTGTCTCACCACAGAAATTAACACTCAGATTATAACCTTACATCGCACTAAATATCAACACAACTCTACGCCTTCTTAAGCAAACTATGGTCAATCGGTTTGCCCTTTAAGTGAGCGCCACGAATGTTCTTGGCAATCATTGACTTGCGCTTGCTCTTCTTGTCGTAAACCCAGTCGCCTTGGGCTGTAGCGATATTCTCAACTTTGGTAGTATCGCCATCAATTCTTACCAAGAATGCTGGCGCCATCGTTGAGCGCTTGTTCGGACCTGAAGCAAAACCACGGTTGGTCATATATGAAGTTACTAACACTTCTTTCTTGTTACCTTTAACGGGAACAGCATAGTATGAGTAAGTTGACGTTCTCCAATTAAATGGAACACTAGCTACCAAGACAGCTACATCGCCATTAAGCGGTTTATAACCATAAGTTAAGTGATCTGAAACCCAGCCAAGCATGGCAACATTGTCACCAACTTTGGCATCTGCTTACTGCCACAAATCATCACCGAATCTTCCAATATTACACAGCAGAAGAACCTTTCAAGCAATTTATTTTCTCTCATAGACTAACTGTTGCACTTAATTTAATAATTCAGGGAATAAATTCTATTCTCAGTTTTAGACTCTTAGTATTACTTCTTTTCTTTAATATATATGTCATCAAAAAATATATATAGGTTTTGATCAAATAAGTACTTATCATAATAATCTTTTTCTAATACTTTTCTTTTTTCAACTATTTCTATATCATTATGTTGATATTTATATAAATAAAAAAATTTTTCTCCTAGTGCAGTAGTAAAAAATAATTTTATTTTTTTAATTCCTATTCCATCATTAACATATTTATTAACGTATTTACCTTGCATTATTTTATTCACAAAATTATGTGGCAATATTTGAATCGTTTCATTTTCATTTATTCTACCAATCCAAAAAGTTTCTTCATTTCTATGTTTTTCATTTTCTCCATCAAAAAAGAATTCGATTCTAACGAAAAGCATTGGATGAGTAGATGGATTAGTAATATAGAATATTTTATTTAAATAATTTAAATTACTAGTTAAAGATCGATACCTTACAGTATTTCCTATTAGTTCAATATTACTTTTATCAATATTACTTATGTCATCAATATCCACTTTGCTTGAAACGTACGTTTTAATGTTATTATGAAATCTAAATATAACATTAAAAGAAAATATTGGACGCGAAAGTTCTTTTTTAGCGTCCTTTTCCTTAGTAATCTGTTTGTTTACCTGCCAATATACAAAATATATTGATATTGCTGACAAAGCTGCACTTATCCACTCAGAAACTGGTCCTAAGTCTTCACCTGATATTGTAACTGAAATAGTATTATCATGTATTGTATAACCTACCATAAAGCAAATAATTGCAGTAAAAATCAATTTTGCATAATTATTTTTCATTTTTATCCTATTTCTTCGTCTATCCCTAAATATATATATTAATTAAGTTTAATACGTTTATTTCTCACAAAAATGCCATATTTTCAACAAATTACTATTTGAACTATCAGGCTGCTGTTCTTTACCTAATTTATCAATCTGCACAATTACTGATTGAGCAAAAGATACACCTGTAATTACTGCTTGGCCAGGTGATAACGTAGGAATATTATTTCTAGAAACAGCATCTAAAGATGACATTGTATTTTGTAACATTTTCAAATCTAATTCATTAACTAATCGATGAACAAAATAATTGTGAACTTGAGAAACAATTGTAGGTGAAATATCAGCAGGACGCTGACTAGCTATAGTTAAGTAGTATCCAAACTTTCTTCCTTCTTTAATTATCTCCTCAAATACATCAAGACGATAATCTTTCCATTTTTCTGATTCAACAGATGACTTTTCTGACAAAATATTATGTGCTTCATCAATAATAAGATTAAACGTCCTATCATGATCTGAATTTGTTTCTTTATGAATTTGATAACTTATCTTTGCTATTAACATCGGCAAAATCATTTTAATGTCTCTATTAACATTCTTCAAAGATATTACGGTAATAGGGCAATCAAACATATTTGAAGATTTACCTATTTCAATAACTTTATTAAGATCTTTAGATCTAGCTTCAATTCTATGAAGTAATGGGGCTATATGATCATATTGAATCATATGAGTAGATAAATCATGAATCATTTGTAAACGAACAGCAAGTTCTAATTGCAATATAGGATTTTCAGGTAAACCGCACATTGTAAAAAAGTTGCTCAATTTTTCTTCTACTAATTTTTTCTCTTGTTCTAAAATTGGTTCTACTATATTCCAATACCAATTATATTCGCCATTATGAGTTGGTGCACCTCTCCATTCTTTAACCTCTATAATTGAATAAAATTGGTTATTATTTTGCTTTATCAAAGCGTTTTTAATCCAAGAAGAACACTCTTCATATTTTATATTTAACTTAGTTAAAACATCCCTTAATAAAGATAAGCTATTTAAATCAGCTTCATTACCAAATACTTCCCCAAATGCCTGTGCTATATAATGCGCTATATTATTTTTAAAATCGTTATTTTCTTTAAAATAATAATTTATGATTCTATTCAAAAAAGGTTGCTGAGTCTGTTCAGTTGCACCAAAAATAGTAGAAAGCAAATCCTTGTCCCAAAATTTATTATATGGAATAGTGATTTTATTTTTAGAATCATTATCTTGAACAGACGTATTAAGATATATGCGTTTTTTAGCGGAAGTTAACACAGTATCTGTAACATACTCACCATTAAAATCCAAAAATACAAATCTAGATTCTCCAAAATCAATTATTTTATTCTTTTCTAGATTAAATAACTCGGTATACAACTTAGTTAACGTATTAGATTTGCCACTTCCTGTATTTCCAAAAATAGCTATATGTGTATTAAACAACTTTGTCCAATCTAAATAATAATCTACTCCATTAGGCCAAATATTCCCAATTTTTAGATATTTTGCTGACTCTTCATCTTTTTGATTATCTCCTGAAATGATGGCCGCAATCTCTGAGTCACTTAACAATATTACATCATTAAAAATTTGCGGAAAAGCTACCATTCCTTGAGTATATTTATCTCTAATAAATGCTCCAATTATTTTTACTGTAAATTCTCGAACAAATCTTTTCTTAGAAAAAGTTATATTTTCTATATCATTTAAATTATCAATGGCACTTTCTTTTTCAATTTGTCCTACTATTATATATTGTCCTTGCTTGATTCCAATATATGATCCAATAATAATTCCAGAATATCGTTCTCCATTAATAAAATAAGATAATTGAGAAGAATTATTAAACATTCTTACTATTACAGACGTACCTCTTATTTCTTTAACAGTACCTATAATATAATCAATATCCTGCATCTATATCATTCCTCACTACTTGACTTTCCATCAAATAAATAATTTAAATAATTAAAGTCACCACTTGGTGTACAATCTCCTCCATCATGCACATCCCTATATGGAATAAATTCAATTTTATTTGGACCTACATTTCCTAATTTATTTTCTAAATCACGTCTTGAGTTTTTATTATAACAAATTACATATACTTTTAAGTATGGATTAATTATAGAACGTCTAACGATTTCTAGAATATGCTCATCAGCAAACGAAAAACCAAATACAATTAACACAGAATCACGTTTTTCCAATTCAAAGCTGAGCATTCTTAATAATTGATAATAATTTTGTTGAAAAACAGTTTCTCTGAATTTATCTTTTGTAGGATTGACAACCTGCAACTTATGATAGTCTTTTTCAAATTTTAGTAACTTTGGACTAGGAGTTTCATTTAAGTTAGCAAAAAAATCATCTTGAGAATATTCATTAAACATACTTAATTCACTTTTCAGACTCTGTAAAGAATCTTTTTCTTCGGCATCTGATAATTTCTTTTTATGAAAAAACAATTTATCGATGATTGAAAAGTCCTTTAGATCTATATTATTTATTACCTCATCAGCTGCTATTATTACTTCTTTAAAAATATCATTATTAATAGTAGCTTTTATCCTCTGATCTTCTAAGTCCCATGTAATAGAGCCGTGAATTTTCAGAAGATTTATAGTTGGAATACTTCTTTGGAAATTATCACTCATTGCGGAATGAGAAATATTCAAATTGAAATTTTCGGTTGAAATATATCTATTTAAAAATCCCCTACTTCCATCATTGAAATATATCATTCTTTGATCCTGAGCTACTTCATCAAATGCTAACTCAAATAAGGAATCATAATTTGTAGTAAAGATATTAGCTCTCTTGGGTTTATCATATCCTTCTCTATTCAGAAAATTGCCTAAATTATTTACAAACCTTTTATAATTTTCAAATGTTTTTCTACCATCAGATTTCTTTGCTGAGATCTCATCTATTTTTTCTTTAGTAATTAGAGTATCTTGAATCCACGATTTAAACCAGATTAAATCTAATGCAGCCCTTTGTTGTGAAGTTAATTGTTTATCACTATATAAATCTTCGAAACTTTCTCCCAACTGCGATAAGTCAAGAGTATTAACCAACCCCACTGATGCTCCAGCACCAATTAGAAGATTTAAATTCTTTCCTTGAATATCCTTAAGGAATTGGTCAGAAGATAATGTCTTTATTGTCATATTTATCCTTTTATCTAAATAACTACATCACATAAAAACTCCAATAACCTCATTAGAGATTACTGGAGTTAATCGTTTATAAACATCCAAATTATATCAATATTTTATACTCTGTAGCAAGACAGATACGCAAAACTAAAACTTATAGAATACTGGTGCCATTTTTAATCAAAAAAGTCAAAAAAATTTTTATCGAACAATTACTCAAATGGAAACTGTAAAGGCTAAGCAATCTTGTCATATTACTGATTATTATGATAAGAAAAAACGATCTTCAAATAGTCGAGGCTATAAGAAGATCGCCATTGCATCAGTTCACAAACTGATACGTACAATGTTTGCTCTTATCAAACATGATCAATTATATGATTACGACGTAGCCACACATAACCAAAGACTTTAGTTGAAATCAAATGATCAACTTCAGTATAACAACCTATGAAAAAACTACAAGTATTCATAGGTTTATTTGTTTTACATTTGATTATTAATAACCTTAGCTTTCTAACTTAAATGACTTCATTCGCGCCAATAATTCTAATAAAAATAATCTATTAAATTACTGATAATACTTGACTTTGGTATAAAAATACCAATAAACATTATATATTTCGCACCAACGTAAACATCAGATAACCAAATGTGTCGAGCATTTTATGTTTACCTACAAATTTTCTCATACCTAAGATTACCCACGAATTTTCATAAATAGATCAATTATTTAACATTAATAATTTTTCACATTTCATTAATATAGTTACTTACACTTTTTATTTTGTCTCTAATTCTATCTCTCCATTTTTTTTCTTCTTCAATATCTTTCTCTTCATTTTTAATAATTTCTAAATACTGTGGATTATTTAATATCAAATTTTCATAGTTAGTACCACCAATATACGCACATTCTTTTAAATCTCCATATTTAACACAGTCAGAATATATGAGTTCTTTCCACTTTCTATTAGCTCTTCTATCGAGACAATGAGTTCTTATAGTTATTAAAATTCCACCAATTATGAAAGTCAAGGTTAGTCCACTAATCAATACAGAGAGCTGATTATAAAATGAATTACTTACTTTATTCGTTAAAATATAGTTGTACATTTCAAAAAATTTTTTCACAAAATCTTTTTTATTTTTTATAGTCAAATAATTATTACTAAACAACATATTTTCTACTTTTCCACTTACATTATTAGTCATTAAATTAAACAGGAAATTTTTATATCCCATTATTGTTTGAGATACTATCGTAATAATAGGTGGTATAAAAGCTAGTTGTGGAGTTAATTTTCTAAAAATATTTATAGGCAATATAAAGACAAATATAAAGGAAGCTATAATACAAATACCTACGTAAAAAAGAAATATTAATCTTACTTGATTAGTAAAACTTGCAATAGTATAAGCTATCCCAATATCAATTAAAGGTAAAAAAAGTATATATGAAAAAAATGGACGCTCAATAATTATTCCAATAACAAAAACCAAACCTACTATCACCAATAGAGAAATTAGCAAAAATAGTATTAAATTAGTGTTTTTCAAAGCATTTCCAATTAGAGCTATTAGTATTAGCGCAACTATATAAATAACAGATATTCTAAGCAAAATAATATCTGCTACTTTATTTTGCTTTTCTCTAAAAAGCTGTTTATTCTTAAAACTATAATCAGTATGATTTCGTAAATTTTTAAAATTCTGTCTTACATTCATTTTAGTTAACAATATAATTGTGCCTCCATAGTTTTAGCGCTTCTAAGTTTTAATTATATTTTGAAAGTGATTTCAAGCCTATTATCATCAAAAAAGAATAGACTTAATTATTGAGTCTTAGTTATATTAACTTAGCATGTATATTGCGAAGCAATATAATCTTGCCTTTTTGAATGTTATCTGTTGTTTCAAAAGAAAAGCGTTTCCACATTTACAGAGAATATAGTCCTCTTCAATAAAAATCGTTTCCACACAAATTCTTATAAATAAAGGTGATTTCTATGTCCTCTCCTAATCATTGTATTAAATTCGAGCTTGATATTAAAGACGAAAATATTGTATTTAAAGATTATTTTTTATAAATCGATCAAACTGCAAAAGCATAAAATTTATGAAGCCGAATTTATTCAACTTGCTTGTGCTTTCTGCGGCTCTTTGAATCTCTTGCACAATGGCCATTTGATTACCGACATTCACTATCCAACAGCTAACACAAGTTTGCCAGTCATTATCAGATTGGCTAAGCAACGGGTTAAATATCGCGATTGTGATCGCTGGTCCATGGCTCAATCTGAATTAGTGAACAAATACTGTTCTATTTCTAATGCTTCTAAGCTTAAAGTATTGTCAGCTTTAACAGAAGATCGGTCTATGACTAGCATTGCCAGAGAAAACAATGTTTCAATCAACACAGTCCAAAGAGTACTAGGCAACTGTTCACACCGATTCATTGATAGTTATGAATATCTGCCTACCCGCTTGGCTTTTGATGAATTCAAAGGAGTTGACCGCCAGCTGCACTTTATCTGTTTGGATGGTGATAATCATCAGGTCGCTCAGATTCATACAAGAATACCTTACTTAAGCATTTTGCCTTTTTTGCCTCAATCTAGAGCTAACGTTAAAACTGTCACAATGGATCTTAATTTTGTTACTTTCTTTTTCTTTAATCGTATTTCCAATCAAATAAATCGTTTCACTCATACTAATAATTGTCAGTATTTTAATTAACTTTAAATATTTTAGTTATAGTCTTAAAACATAAGATTTACTCATTCTTAATATCAAAAAGTCGGAAGTAAATTTAATCTTTGTTCTAAAACTAATCTATTTACTATATTTTCACCATGCTGATCAGTTAAAGTCTCACCATATGATGTCAATAAATTAACCACCTGCTTTAACATATTCTGTTCAGATTTTCTATTTCTTAAGTTTTGACTATGTGCGTGATAATAAAAGTTTAATTCAACATTACTATCAAATATTTTATATAAATTAAATAGAGTCTCAAAATACGAATAATCAGCATGCCCTAAAGAATGTCCATAAAAAATCATCTTGTTTACCGTACTAGGAAACTTATGTTTTTTATCCCTTATAGTATTGATTTGACTATCAATTAATCTATATGATTTAGTAAATATAATTCTAGGATCATCTAGGTCTAATATCTTATTTTTAGATGGTGATAAAATATCATGACCATCAATTCCAAAAATTGGAGCAGGAAGTGCACCATATTCTCTACCGTGAATTTTATTTAAATAGGCTCTAATTGTGCTGTTATTCCAATAAGCTATTCCATGAATATTCACCCAACTATTCACAGAAATATTAGAAATAGCTTTTCGTTCCTTCAAATAGTTAACTGTATACTCATCTAAGGAATAATTAAAATTAATAACATCCAACTCTACCGAATCTATATCACCTCTAAAAGTTATTTTCTTCAAAAGATTTGAAACTTTAGCTAAATATATTTTTTTATGTTCATGCAGTTGTTTTCTTATATATTTTGCAAATTGCTTTTCAAATTTTTTTAAAGCATCTAGCATTGCACTAGCAGTATCTTTTCTATTTTCTTTGAAACAATATTTTACTATCTTTTTAAACTTACTTTTAGCACTATCACTTATAAAAGAATAATCACTAAACTCATCTTGATCAGGCTTCAAAACTAATGAAACTACATCAAAAATTGCTTTTTCAACATCATTCCAATATAAAGTTTGTTCCATGAGAATATAAGCAACAAGAAAAATAACATCCCAATTCGTAAACTCTATTTTTTCTTTTACTTTTGGATCATTCTCTAATAAGCCTTTTTTTCTTAACTTTTGTAAAAAATAATTTACTAAGTATCCGTTGGCATTAGTATTATTCTGTAATAATCTATCAATATCCAAGTCATTAATAACTTTCCTAAGAAAAACTACAAAATCCTTTTCGGCTTCTTCTTGATACTCAGAAAATGGTCTATTTTTTATATCCTTTTCTTTAGATTGCATTTTTCTTGCAATTAAATTGATGCCATATCTATCAAAAAAGAAATCTTTATAATGTGTTTTTAAACCACATTGAAGATCAAAACCATTTCCAATAATTAATAATTCTCTTTCCATTACTCTCCTTTTAATACATGTATCTCAAAAACAAATAATATATTGCATTTTAAGAATTTCTATATCATCTAAAAAGCCCCATTAACCTTATTCAGATATTGCTGGAGCTTTTATATATTACACTTATTCCTTTAAAATTATACCAATGCCTTTCTTGTCTAACAATAAAATAATGATAATTCTTGTCACAACTGCGATTAATAAGCGATAAAGTCTTAATTGTTATTAAGCAAAAATGTCCTGAATTTTAGTATATGTCATAATCTCTTTATTGGAGGTTATGATTAGAGTGAAAAGGATTTATTTATCTATGAAGTATGAACAACAATATAAGACAATTAAGGAGCTTTTAGATCACAATGGCAATAAGAAAAGAGCTGCCCAGAAAATTGGCATCTCTATCAGACAGCTCAATCGCAGAATCAAACAATATCGTGAGAAAGGAAAAGCGACCTTCGTTCATGGGAACACAGACTGTAAACCCGTTAACCATTTTTATTGCATTAGGAGAGGAGAGCGGTCACAAACTTGTGTAAAAAGATAATAATTTATATCATATGCGAAACAATATAAAATTCTTACCAAATGCACCAATTAACCCAACAATAATAGCCGTTCTTTTCATACTATTATCATCCCTTTTAAGCCAATTTAATACAGATTAGAGAATTCATATAATCTGATGTAAAGCTTCATCAAAGCCATTGAAACTGGCAATACCAAAGAACTTGAATCATTAATCAACTCCAAAGATTCAATTGGAACTCTAATGCATAAGACATTATTGACTTTTAGGCATAATCTAAAAGCAGCACTTAATGGAGCAGTTCTTCCTTATTTCAATCGCTGTCTTGAAGGCTTCAATCGTAAAATCAAACAAATTGAGCGAACAGCTTTCGGCTACTCTAGTTTTACCAATCTCTTAACCAGAATTCATTAGAGGAAAATCTGTATAAAGAAAAAGAATCAAACAGCCTTTTATTGACTGCTTGATTCTTTTCATTTACTCATTATCAACAGGATTTGACAAAGAACTGTTTAAGTTTGCGATAATTTCACCATCTGTTTTTTCTATTCTTGGATCATCTGAATAACAAAAGCTAAGTCTAACATCTGACTTTAATTTTTGAAATAGAAGCGGCCTGTAAAGCTTAGTTTTATCAGAATTAAATGGCGATCTACGTTTTCCAGTGGGGTTTAACATCGTACCATAACAATATTTTTTATTAGGATCTTGTGAATCTGATTGGCTTAATGATCGATTTAAGCAATCTAGTTGAGTTGGATCATATTGTGTCGGAACTTTTGTAGGAATAGCTTGATTTAAGGATTGAGAAAATTGTTTCATTAAATCTCCTAAATTTTGCCTGTATTTTATTCCAAAATATTCCCTTATTGATTTAGCATCATCTAATAGCTGATTTATGTTAGCTTCAACCATATAATTATTATTAATATTGTTATAATGCATAAATTCCAATTGAACTAAAGCATATTGGCACTTTCTTTTTACTGGAGAGACAAATCTCCTAACCAAAACTACATACTTTATACTTTTATATGTAAAGCTAAAGCTAGCAATAGTCCAATCCTTAACAACCATATCTTCTTTCAACAGCGCTAAGTTACTTAGATATCCTGACATTTTTTGAACCTACTTTCTTTATTAGAATATGGAAAAGGCTATAAGACAACAATTTAGGCCTTTTTTGTATTGTATAACATAATTATATAAATTTTTTAGTTAATTTTGATCATCATGTTTGATTATTTGATACTTACTAAAGGCTGAAAGCTAGAAATCACGCCTTTTCCACGTGGTTCCTAGCTTTTCTTTGTCTAATTGCAGTCAACTTAGGCATGATTAAGTGTAACGCAAAAGACTATTACGTTTACCGCCACCGCCATTATGACATTAAAGGCTTGTATATAATCGGCTGGCTGCTGCCAAGATGACCAAGAAGAATAATTATCTTTACAGCTGTGTAGTCATTGTACATTATCAAGGACATGAAATTCCCTGCGCATAGTCTTTGTCTCCAAACGCGGCAGTAAGAAAGATTATCTGGCACTAGCAACTACGCAAACCCCCTAGTAAAATTATTCAGCTTTACACTCGCAGATGGCAGATTGAAACTTATTTTAAGACTGCCAAACAATTTTTAGCTTTAATCAAGTCACAAATTCAAAATTATGACGGCCAATGCGGCTATATTGCAACTACAACGATTGCCTAAGATCTTCTAGCTTGGCAAGAAAGACAAAACAATGATGATAAGACACTCACTGAAGACTTATTCTATTTAATGAATGATTCTTTGCCTGATGTCAAGTTTATTGATGCATTGGTATACCTGATTAATCAGCTGAAAATGATTAAAGAGATAGATGAAGGCAAATTAACAGAGGATGTCGAAAGATTCATGGCATTATAGCCAGAATTCATCCAGCAGGCACTTAAATTCAAAATCAATTCAGCTAATATAGAAGCCACAAAGCTTGATACAGCAGTAATTGCATGATGATTTTATACTTTCAACCTTTAGTAGATACTTAAAAATTGATTCACGAGAAAGAGCTATTTACAAAGAGAGTTTGACAACTTATAAATTTTTACTACCTCTACAAAATTATACTGTAAGAATTTATGATATTTCGATTCAAAAATAGCAAAGTTACGGCAAAAAATTTATTAATCTTAAAAATTTTAATCATAAAAATAAGCCATTATTTAGAAATCAAGATATAATGTTTTTATAAGAAAGCTTCATATTTAATCTTTTAATTACTATTATAAAGAGGCTATAACAATGAAAGAAAGTAAAATTATAGAATCCATAATCAATCAAAATAATACTCTATTAAAAATACAAAAATTTTATGAAAATAGAAATAAGTTGCAAAATACAATAATTATGGATTTTACAGAGCCTGCTTCTAATTTTAAAAACATTGATTTGCTTCCATCCAATATTGGAAAATATAATTTGTGTGAATTAGCTGATTATACTAAAACATGGATCATTTCTAAAGAAAGTAACCATGATCTAAAAATTCCATGTATACATTATGTATTTTTAGATCTAAATATGTTAATTTTCTTGGATAGATATATACATGGGCATGTTTTTGAAGATAGTACTAAATTTGTCGAGTTAATGAATGTTATAAAAAATAAAGCTCAAATATTTGTGGACACTGCCATCTTAGAATCTATGAGCAAAAATAAAAATAATTGTAGAGCACTTTTGATATCCTACTATAAATTTTTAAATGCTAAAGAACTAAATCAGTTTACACAAGATATTAAACTAACTCAATCTCAATATGATGAAATCGATAAAAAAATAATTGAAGCCCAACAATTAGTAAAAGATAACGGTATTTTACAAAAATTTAGTATTTTACAGTGTATGGTATTAAAATCCTTTATCATAAGATTTCAAAAAAATCCTAAAATTTCAAAAAAGCAACGATTTGATGAACTTTTTAAATATTGTTTGAGAGATTTATGTATTTTCGATCCAACAGAATTATATGCATTAGCACAATTTTTTAATGAATCAAACCAGAACTATTTTTCAAAATTACAACCAAGTAAAAAGGATATTGTCAATGTTTCAAGCAACATTGCATGGGATCTATTTCATCCGAGATTAGCGGAAGAAGCTATTAGTTATCAAATAAATTTTGACTCTCCTAAATTTCCAATTATTTACTTCGCCACTAATGATCAAGAATTAAAAAACTACATCCTCTTAAATCCGTTAAGAGATATAATATTTCAAAAAGGATATGCACCGACCAATGTTTCGACTTATAATGCAGATGATATATGCGGTCTATTAAATAATAAAAAATTATTTAATGAAATTTTAGACTTCAAAAATGAACGTAAATCTTGGATCAATAAGTTGAACTTTTTGTCAATCAAAAATGATTTAGAAGAACAAGCACAAAACATTCTTGATGAATATAAATAAGACTACACACGGTGTTAGTTAAATCGTTTTAATGGCTCTATAATTTTTCCTGTTGATGCCTCGCCTTCGTGGTAAGCTATTAACAGTTTTTTTATTCCAGCAAAAAAGGGAGGGCATAGTCCTCTTTCAATCCTTTAGGTAAGCGTCAAATAACCGGTACCTCCCAAGCGATCAGGATTTCAGCTAAACTTATCTTATCAAATTTAGGAGGTCTTTCTATGGAAAAAGCATCCGATCATTCCTTTGGCTACCCCCGCGCTACTAAAAGCCACAAAGGCAATATAATTTCGCTAAGTATCAAGCGCAATGATATTACAGGCTTGATCTATACAGCAGTATGAACCAGGATTTTATTAAAGAAATTCTGCGTGATCTGCTATGATTAATCTTTGTGATTTAGGTCAGATCTACATAGTTTGTGGAAAAACTGACATGAGAAAAGGAATTAATACTCTCGCCTTTCTGGTTAAAGAAAAATTTGAAATGAATCGAATCCCTTTGCCGGTCAAGTTTATCTTTTTTTGCGGCGATAAGTAGGATCGCTTTAAAGTTCTTTATTGGGATGGTCGAGGATATCGGTTACTGTACCAATGATTTGAAAACGGAAAACTAAATTGACCACGTAATCAAGATGAGATCAAAGCACTAACACCCAAGCAAGTCGATTGGCTGCTGGGCACATGTTCATAGAAAATTCTTTAAGTCACAATGGCAATAAAGAAAGACTAAAATCACGTCAGGAAGAACCAAAACCACTAATGAACCAGTTACCTAGTGTATTCAAAAGACTAATGTATTGTCAAGCTCTAAACTGAGTACAACTATCAATGTTATGCTTTAAATCATTAAAAAACCTCCATGCATGTTTTGTTTAATAGACGATTAGAATTTGTCTAACAATAAAACAGAGCGCACAATTAAATCTCTGGTTATGGAAAGGAAAAAATGGCTATTCTCTAAAAGCTTTAATGGCACATAATCAAGCGACAGTATTTTAAGCCTGATCAAAACAGATACAAGCCATTTGAAAACTTATTTGCCATGACACAAAAAATAAAAAGAACTGTAAATAAAAAATATATGAAAAAAAGAATCTACGCAGCTAATAAAGTTGCATGGATTTTCAATACGCTTGGTTATATGACGCTTACGTTGATTATCTAAATTTGACATATTTTTTCTTTGTCGTATAACAATTTCAGCATGAACCTAATTTCCTCAAGATAGGAGCCTGACGTTTACTCTAAAAAGCACGAAATACACGATTCCACATGTAAACCTTTTTATTTTTTAACCAACCTTTTTATTATCCTTCATTTGAATTGCTCTATCTATAATTAAAATCATTATTTCTCTTTTTTTAGCAATTTTATTATCTTTAATTATATTTTTTAACATAGGATAAATATAAACAATTACTAATACAACCGCAACTATAATACCGGTTTTAGTAAGATTATCAAGATCTAAAGCAAGTTCTAATCCACTTATATTTTGAATTTGGAAACTGTCAAATCTTTTGTGTAAATAGATCTTTCTCGTAAATTGATTTTTTAATTATTTATTTAATCAAAGTAGGATTCTAAGGTGTCCTGAACCTGACCAAAGCCTTTATGAATT
>Ga0079226_10002395_pt1 | contig 14462 bp, 16 predicted proteins | sample Poulit2014_FD_76345 | JGI IMG/M metagenome (GOLD analysis project Ga0079226, IMG submission 76345) | Agricultural soil microbial communities from Georgia to study Nitrogen management - Poultry litter 2014 | ecosystem: Environmental > Terrestrial > Soil > Agricultural land | place: USA: Georgia... | reverse complement strand
TATAAACAAAAAAAGTGGGACGGGGGCTTTATAGCCCGCCGCCCCTATGCGTCCTTATTCAGATTTTACAATTCGAGAAACACCCTTCAAACGTGCCGCCGCTTTCGGGTGGAAGTCCGCAATCCCGCAATAGAACTCGATTCGAGTACGGTAAACGGGCTTTACGTCAATCTCACCTAAGTCATGAACTTGAACGCCGCCGTTTGTTAAACCTGCAATCGCTTCTTGTGCCCCGAATTTAACCGCATAGATATCGGAAGTAGCCGCTCCTTCTCCGTCGCCTGTAACGAAAGGAAGAATCTCGTCCTCAACCGTACGGATTTGAACGTCACCGAAATATTCAATAGGACGACCGAAATGGTCTTTACCTACTTGAATATAGTGCGTTTGTGCTTCAAGAAGTTTTTGCATTTCACGTCGCATTGCTTTAGACATGAACATTACGTCCGCTCCGCCGTCAACCATGTCAAGTAAATGATGAAGCAACGTAAGGTCTAATTTTTCACCTTCGGCGTCTAATTCGTTCCCGTTATTTCCAATTCGAACATCAAGTCCGTCGAATTCTAACGGGTTCTTGCTACTATCACCTTTGAAGAACTTTTGCGTGAAAGTACGTGCAACTTGTTTAGACTTCAAGTTCGTCTGAACCGCACGTTGGTTGTTTACGTTACCCAACGTTTGAGCAACGAATTTGTCAACGTCAACGTCGCCCCCTAAAATCATAAGACTTTCGGATTTCTGAACAACTTCACCGCTTGAAGGTTCGTACCCGTCGCCTACTTTTCGGAAGTCAACGTCTGGAAGAACGGATTCCTGATTGTATTTGTATGAGTTACCTGCAATCGTCATAAACGGCAACATTTCGATAACGGGCGAAGTTTGTGCAAAAATATTTACGACACCACGTTGCAAAGTGTCCGTTGAAAGATTTTGTTCCGTTAGTGTCAAACCAAAATCTTGTCGTGCCATAATTTAAACCCCCTTTAAATGAAGTAGTTTTATTTTTTTATCACGTGAACATGTTTACTTGTTTACATCCCACGCAAAAATAAAAGCGTCAATGGACGCTACTGTTTTATTTCTTACCATATCCCGACATCAATAATTGAATTGGATTCATTTTATCTATATCAATTTCTTGATTTCCGTTCGGATTGGTTTGTTCGCCAATAGGTTCATTGACCGTTTTCTTTCCGAACAATCCTTTTTCTTCCGCATTATTCACCCAAGCTAATTTTTGTTCGGGTGTCATATTTTCGGGAATCAAGTCGTGGAACTCTTTGTCGATAGATTCAAGTTTCGTTTCTAGCAATTTATTGATAACACCTTCTAACGCTTCAACTCTTTCTTGTGCTGTTTGGTGTTTTTCTTTTACTGATTCAAGGTCAGAATTTGCCTTGTTATAAAGTTTTTCGAATTCGCCACGCTTTTCAGCTTCTTCCTGCTCTTTGCGTTGACGTTCTTCTTCGGCTTCCTTATTCGCCGCTTTAATTTGGTCAAGTTCTTCTTTCAACGCTTTGTAACTGTTGTTTACTTCATCAAAACGACTTTTCGGAATCATGTGTTCTTTTTGTTCGGTCTTTTTTGTTTCCGTGTTTTCCTTCCCGTCGGAAGATTGACCGTTCATTTCTTCATGATTCTGATTTTGAACATTTGTGTTGTTTGTTTCTTCCATTTCAATTCCTCCTTACCTTCGAATATTTTTCGACGTCACGACCGTCGGTGGGTTTTATATCTCCATAAAAGAAGGAATCGGAATTTCGCAAAACCATAACCCGAAGAACCCGAAGTCATGGAATTGTCGAATTCCAATTCATAAGTCAATTCGACCGTGTGACGGTTTCACAAGAAGAAATCTAAAAAACTTTTCTATTTTCTACTTTTTAGGCTTTTTAGTGCTTTATTTGCGGCTTCACGACCGTTTTCGAACTTTTTTCGAACTTCGGGCGGCAACAAAGAAATATCTCGAATCGGCGTTATCTTATGACGACAATTCGGGTGGAAGATTAAATTTGAACGGGCTAGTTCTTCGTAGGTCGGAAAACCGTCTGTCAATCCGTTCATAGAAATGATTTGACCCTCGAAGAATCTGCAAGCGTCCGTTGCTCCGTGTGAAGAAATAATCGCCAAATCAACGCCCCTTTCCAACGCTTCAATTCGAGTACCTTCAACGTGGGCTTGAAGCATTTTTGTTCGTGTAACCATTTCCGCATAGGTTTCGAGTTTCCAACGCCGCCCCGCTTTGTCTATAATTGCAATGTTCCCTTCGACATTGAACCGTTCTCGAATCTCTTTTTTCGTAAGGGCTTCAATGATTCCTTTTCGAGTTGTATTTCGCCCCATTCCTTGTGCGGCTTTTATTTTCATTTGTTCGGAAACGACCGAACGAACCATTTTAACGGTTTCCCGCTTCATTTTTTGGTTTGCATAAAGAAGGTCTTCGAAGGTATCTTCGATAATTACGTCAAGGGTTTCCTTTATTAGTGCGGTCATTGTCGCACCATGAACCAATGAACGGGCTTCGCTTAAAGTTTCGGCTTCCTTTAATGCGACTAATGTTTCAACTTGTCCGTCGATAAACGCTTCACGAATCCGTTCTTCAACCCATGTACGGGCTTCGTTATCAACTTCCGAAAGAAGAACGCCAAGTTGTGCAATAATAGAATTCATTTGTGCCCGTGAAATTTCGTTATCCTTTCCATAAGTTGAAAGACCTTCAAGTGTGATAATTACTTCATTAATAGCGTTTTTATAAATACGAACAATTTCGTTTACATCTCTTTCATAAGTCGGGGCGGGAACGTCCCAACGTGGTTGAACCATAACGAATCCCCCCTAAAAATGAAAAAAGGCAAGGAATCATTCGTCCCCGCCTTCGTCTTCTTGATTTTCTTCATTTTCATTACCTTCGAACGTGTCTTCGTCAACTTCCGTTTGGAATGCGGAAGGGTTGGCAAACATTTTTTCCGTCTTTTCGTTCTCCCGCTCCGCTTCTTCTTCCATTCGCTTCAACTCAACTTCCGCTTGTTCTTCTGTCAAGCCGTCAATACGCATAAGTGCGGTCTTTTGTGACAACGTAGGCTTTCCGCCTGTGCGAACGTTCATGATATTTGCTTGCTCCGCTTCGTCCGTTGGTAAACCGTCTTTGAAATGGATTTTTACGTCAAAGAAGTCGTACCCTTTACCGTCGCCGAGTTTTGCGTCTTCAAGCAATTGACAAATCATAAACAATTCTTGTAGACCTTTGTCGTAAAACTGCCGCTTACGATTGATTTTCGAAAGTAGTGAGTTCATTCGAAACTTAATCGCAAGACCCGAACTTCCACTTGTCCCCGAATCACCTTTTCCAAGTGCGACCGCAGGAATTTCGGCATTTATAAGAATCATTTCAACGATTCTGTCGAGTTCTTCGAATGCGGCTTGAAGTTGACCGTTCCAAGTAATATATTGAGGAATTACATCATCTTTCCCCATTACCTCGAAGACTTTATCACGACCAACAACAAACGTAGGGTTTCCCCATTCATCTTCGCCAAGTACACCCGTCGGAACTGCAATCGCAGGGTCGGCGTGTTTATCCAAGATTTGAGAAATAGCCGTCAATCGGCGGTTCATTTCGTCAAATAGTGGTTTGTGTTCTGAAAGGTCGTCAATTCCTTCCCAGTCGTCGTCGGTTGCATAATTTGGAATGTGGACGATAAGCGGAAAAGGAACGCCTGTCTTTACTTCCCTATAATGCGATTTCAATTCCTTCCCAATCTTCCATTGGTCAACCTCGACACCATTTGCGGATATTGGAATCATTTCAAACTTTTGATAGATAATTTTATTCGGATAGTGTGATTCAATGTGAAGAATCCAATCTTGGTCGCCGCTTCCTGCAATAACCGTTGGATATGCAATATGATAGACTTCGATTTGTGAAGCGTCGCCCTTCGAAGTTTCGGGAAAAACGTATTTCGGATTTTGGGATTCGATAATGATTCGAAACGGGTCGAATTTTTCGGGAACTTTACCGTTCCACTTTTGACCCCAACGAACTTTGAAGAAAGAATCCCCACGAAAGGCGTTTCCCGTTGCGGATTGTTGCAATTTCATTTCAAGACTATTTTCCCGAACCCATTTGTCAAGTCTTTCCTGTTCGGGTGAATCATCTTTCCTACCCGCAGAAAAGTTCGGTGACTCTCCAAATAAAAAATCCGCCGATTTCTTACAAATCAATCCCGCTAGGTTTGCGGAAATATAAAGAGTATCGGAAGGATATTTTTGAAATCGTTCAAATACGTCGTAGTGTTCACCTTTAAATAATCGTTTGTTTTCCGTGTATCGGTCAATTCGTTCCTTATGACCAATTGGTGGATAGTAACCCCCTTTCTCAAAAAGTGCCATATAGATTCCTCCTATACGTTTTTTCATTCCGAATAAAGCAAAATAACGCCCTTTCTAGGCGTTCTATAAATAAACATGACTAATTGGTCGTAGACATGTAAACGACGCTACAAATGCGTTTATTTACGTTTACAGACCTTTTGGTTTTTTGTAATAGGTTCGACGCTTCATTCGTGTTCCAATTTCGACCGCCATTTGTAAAGCGTCGGGCAAATCGTCATGTGTTCCATTTGGAAATTGTTCTAATTGTTCCAACAACAACCGTTGATGTCGCATAAACCGTAATGCCCCGTTTTCAACAAGCGGTTCAAGCATTTCGACACGTTCTTCCTTTTTGCTTCGTGAAATTTGAGGGTGAACTTTCGTCCCGTAAATTCTCCGCTTCGTCATTTCTTGCTTTAATTGACGGTAAAAATCATGTTGGGCGGCAACTGTTTCAACGACAAAAACTTTCGGGTTAAACTTTCGTATAACCTTCAAGCATTGTTCAAGGGCTTCATGTGCGGGAACTTTTTTCGCCCATGCGTCCACAACATAGAAGACGCCCGTTCGCTTATCCCTTGCAACCGTGACAATAGCGTTGTAGTCACTTCGGTTATTTTTTCCTAGTGCGATATCCCACGCAGAATAATATTCGAAGAACTTTTCCCGTGAATGTTTTTCGTCATAATCGAAATAGGTCATTGAATCAAGTCTGAAGATTGCGTTTTCCGTGTCGATAGGATTGTTCATAAACTCCGAATTAAACGACCTTGACGTCATATTCGCTTTTTGAACAATCAAATCGAAGTACGTCCAACGACCTTCCCAAAGAACTTTGACACCTTTGTCCATTTCTTCTCGATTATCTTCATAGAACTGTTGGGCGTCCTTCATTCTGTTTTTATTTTCGACGTTTCGAAGTATTGTTTCGAATTCGTCCCAAAGGTCTTCCCGTTCGGGCGTTTCAACAATAGCCGCATACGTCCGAGAATGGAAATCCGCTTTATTTTGAACGTGTTGAAGCAATCCATTTGAAACAACCGTCGTTCCAATATAAACGAATGCCGTTCGGTCGGGGTCACCTATTGGAATCACAACCTTGTCGAACCAGTCGATATTCTTTTCGATTAGTTCTTTCGTGTTGGTGTTTTTACTTGATTCAAGGTCGTCGCAAATTACAAGGTCGGGACGGTGCGACCCGTTACGCTTTCCTCGTAACTGCTTACCAATGGAAGCAGATTCGACCAACGTTCCCGTATTCGTTAGAAATGATTCTTGATTGTCCCGTTCGTTCAATCCTCGATTTGGGGAAAGTAATTCGCCGAAATCCCGACGAAGTTTTTCGTTATATTTCAATTCGTTTCCGACCCACTCAACGAACTTCTTCGCCGCCGAATCCGTTTCGGAAATAATCAAGATATACTTTCGCTTGTCAAATAATGTTTGATGAAGTGGGAAGACGTTAGAAAGGTATGCCGATTTCGCATGTCCCCGTGGTGCAGACCATGCGACCCGCTTGTTGATTTCCTCATTTGACAATACGTTCATGATTCCAGTTAGTTCAACGTGAAAGTCGGGTGCGTCTTCAATGTCTACCCCCGAAGGAATCAAGTTCCCTTGATTGTCGGGGTTTCTATCTTCGGAAAAATATTCATATGCGAAATAAAGGATATCCGCTTCGCTTCGGTCAATCCGCTTCAATGCCGAAAGTTCTTCCCTAATTTCCGAAACTCTTTTCATTTCGTTTGCAGGTACGGAATCACCTTCGGAAACTCTTTTCTCGATATTCTTTACGGTCAACTTCGCAATGTCTTCAAGTAATGAAATCCGTCTTTTCCTTTCTTTTGAATCGACGACATATTTTCGATTCACAATACCGACCGATTCTTGTTCCATGTAATCACCCCTTGTTCAAACAAATAAAAAAGACGCCGCCCTTGCTATTAGCAAAGGACAACGCCTTGATGTGTTCATGACATAAATGTTCAAACAAGTGAAAGAACAAGTTTTATTTAATTATTGACGTTCTATCGTAAATTCGTAATTGTAGCCGATTTTAAAAGTCAAATCCGTATGACCCATTTTTTCAAGCGTTTCTTTAAATACATGTGCCGCCATTTCATGACGTGTACGCCCTTCATAATCGAAAGATACGGAAACTCGTCCGTGTTTTTCAAGTGCCGCTAAAACTTCATTAATTGCGTTCATTCGTTCGGGACTGTCAGATTCGTAGTTATCCCATTTGTCGAAATAAAGTTTTTCAGTTTTTTGATATACGGAAACAATTTCACCGTCTTCTAGTACCTTGATTGTATCGCCATTGTTATATGCGTTTTGGAACATGTTTGACTCGTCGCCGAATAGTTTATAATCTTCGAACCCGTCTACCGTTTTATATTCTAATGTACCTGCTTCAATTTCTCCGTCTACCTTGCGGATAATTTCATATGTCAATGCCATTTTTTATTTTCCCCTTTCGGTTATGTTCTTATTGTAATTGACGAATTCTATTGAGTGTTTTATAATTGACCTTGATTGCGAATTACCCTTTCGTAATCTTGTTTACTTGTCGGGGCGTCGGTGCGGATACACCGCCGTCCCTTTTATTTTATTCTATCATTCCTAATAGTTCATTTGCTCTTACTTCGTATGCGAACCATGCAAGTTTGTTTTTCAAATCGTCGTAAGGTTCAACGTTGAAGTCGTATTCGCTTCGAAGTTCTTCAATTTCTTCGTAGTGTGTATCGAAGAATTCGTGTGTTTGACTATAATAAATCATATCCCCAACGACACCGCTCATGCAACCATATTGTGCAATATCTTGAAGCAAGACTTTTGCTTCTTCGTCTTCGTCCGTTGATTCCATTACAAAATTTGCTACCTCTGAAATGATTCCATTTCCTTGTGCTTGTTCATTTAAAAGTTCTCTGATTTCCATTGCGATTTTCCCCTTTCAATTTGTTTACTTGTAATCTTGTTTACAATTATATTATATCTAATTCGTCGTATAATGTCAATACCCTTTTATCACTTTTTTCTTTTTTATTACGGGGGCGAACCCCCCGCCACATCTTACTTTCTACTTACTTTTTTCTCAATAACTTCTTCACGGATTCGGCTTCGATTATTACGATAGTATTTTGTAAATTCTTCGACGTCGAACCCCAACGCTTCGATTGCGTTATGTAGTCCTAACATTTGGAAATGCGTTTGTTCCGAAAGGTCTTCATATCCATGAATCCTGCATTCCCTTGCGTCGATACTCATTGACGCCCACTCCTTTGCCAATCTCTCGAATACTTCGTTTTTAATTGCTTCTAACATTTTACTGTTTCCCCTTTCGTTTACTTGTAATCTTGTTTACAATTATATTATAACAAATTCGTCGTATATTTCAAGCCCTTTATACAACTTTTTTTTAAATCTATTTTATGAAGTGGGGACGGGGGAAATGCCCCGCCGCCCTTACGTTTTACAAGTCTTTTATTTTAGTCGGTTGGAAGTATAAATCCCTTTCGATAATCGGGAACGGCTTCGAAGCGTTTACCGCTTCAAGTTCTTCGAGTGAGAAGTAACCCCATTCGGTTTCCCAACCTTCGACCAATCCGAAGAATAATTTTTCGTTTGGGTCGTACTCTACACCGTACCATGTCCAACCGTTTGTAATTGAGAAGAACTTGACTTGTGCGACCTTTTCTTCTGTTGGTACGTCTTCCGTTTCGTAAAGTTTTGGAAGTTTCCTTTCGATTGATTTTGTAAGTAATTTCATTTTGATTTCCCCTTTCGAATATTGTTTACTTGTCGTAAGGACTGTATCAACCTTACATATATTATTATACGACGAATTTGTAAACATGTCAACATGTTTTCATAATTTTTTTTATAGAAAATTATAAAAAAAAAATACGTCGGGCTATTCGTCCCGACGTTTAACTTCGTTTACCTCAATTGTTGGTCTTCCTTTTCGTAGTCCATCTATAAAGTATGTTCCGACGTTCTCAATTGTTTCATGCGTCCCGTTTCGGGTGAATCCTACAATTCGAATCTTTGTTTCGTCCTCATAACCCGTAGCAAAGGGAAGTTCCATTGTGGCAAAGACACGACTTCCTTTCGGTAACATTTCGATAAAATCCCCGTCTTTATCGTATAGCCTTACGCTCTGTCGAAGAATCGTTCCATAGTAGCCGCCTTCCGTGTAACTAAATGATTCTGACTTGAAAGACGTTTCGGCGTCACCGTCCCACCCCTTCGACATTAGTTCCCAACGAATGAAATCCGTGAACTGCAATGATTTTGCTAGGATTCCGAAGGTATCATAATACGCATTTCCTTCGTTTGGTTCTTCGTCCTTCCCTACCGTGTGGTATGACGTATAAGACGGGACGAAGACCGATTCTCTCGAACCGTTAGGCATAATTTCGACTTGCTTTATCTTATGAACCGTTACGTTATCCGTAGGGAAGTTTACTATTCGAATAGTTTGAACGACTTCCTTACTATCTAACATAATGAATAGGTCGCCTTTTTTGATTTCCCCCGCTTTGTTGTCTTCCGCTTGAATATCGGGTGTTACCCGAAGGTCTAGCGGCGAATCGCTTGTATAAATTTGTAGCGGGTGATTTCCCTTTTCATACGGTCGAATCTCTTTGTCCCCCTCGATAGTGACGGTCGGCTTGGGTCGCAGGATTTGAAATATTACGAACGGTATTACTACAATAAGAACGACCAACAATATTTTTCTTTCATTCATTCAATTCCCCTTTCGAAAGTTGTTTACTTGTCGTAAGGCGTTCAACTACCTTACATGTATCATTATACGACGAATACGTTTACTTGTCAACATGTTTACAATAGTTTTATAAAAAAAAGCCTAGCCGTAACCGTTGCCGTTATCCGACAACGATTTTCGTTACTTGCTTTGAATAATTCATAGCTCCTCTATACGTTTTATACGACTGCATATGTACGCCTTCAAAGTTGATTATTACTTCGCCGTCTTCGACCTTTGCTTCGTGTAAATAAACGTAATACCCTTCTTCGTCGTCTGATAATGGGGATTCAATTTCCACATACTCAATGCCTGCGTCCGCAATCTGAACTTCAAGTTCTTCGTTGTCCACGTCGTAAACGAATTCGATTCTTTTTCTTGCAAGTTCAATCAATGTTTCCAACGAAATTGTTTCCGTTCTGCTTTCTCCTTCTTCTTTCCATTCTACCTTGAAGAATACGTCCTTTCCAATCGTTTCGACCGCTTTAATTTCCGCTAATTTTTTCATCTTAAATTTCCCCTTTCGGTTATCATTTCCATATACATTATACGACGAATTTATAATAACGTCAATATGTTTACATAAAAAAATAACGGGCTTCTTTACGAAAAACCCGCTATTATCCGTTTACTTCATTATATATTGATTTTGTTTTCTTCTCGAAAAGGTCGGTCAATTCTTCTGCTGTTCCTTCGCTTACTAATCGCATAGATATTGTCTTCCATTCGTCAAAGGATTCTTGTAGATTGCTTGATTCGATTTCTTCGTTATACTCAACCGAAACATTGACGACTTGGTTCGCTAGTTCCGCAACGTCTTCATTTGATAGATTCGAATATATTTCATTTACATTCTCCGCAAGTTCCGAATCTAATTGAACCACGTCCCCGTGTCCTACCGTTCCATTTGCGACCAATACGATTATGCCAACAAGAATAAATGATAAAGAATAGAATAAAAATTTCCTCATAACTTATTACCCCCGTAAACATGTTTACCTTTAATTATATAATAACAAATCCTTTTTCCAATTTCAAGGGTTAAATATATCCGTAAACATGATTACCTAAATAGTGCAACAAAGGGCAACTTTTCATTGCCGCCCTATATTTTAGATTTCAAATATTGTTGAATTTCTTCAAACGAATCGTCCCCGAATGCCTTCGTGACCTCGTATTTTACCGATTCGCCGTTTACACCCGAATTCAAGTCGCTAATGACTTGATACAAATAACGCAAGGACGGTTCGTCGTAATGCCCTTCGGATTGTAAAATCAACGCACCTGCAACATTCAAGTCGTTTAAGATTTCAGATTCCGCAAGGTCTTCGTATTTAAGGATTGCGATATCTTCAACAAACTTTGACCATTCGTCATTAAATTGAAGCCCTTCAACGGCGGTAAAATCGTTTCCCCCGCCCGTTAAATCTTCCAAGAAATTTAAAGCGGTCTTCAAACGTTCCTTTGCCGCCTTTTCGTCTTTATACGCAACCTTATCTTCAAAATCAACGTAACCAAGCCCCAATGCGAATGAATACGATTTTTCCCTAAATTGATTTTCGATATCAGAACGGTTCATATATTCGGGCGTTTTGTATTGGGTCGGAATTGTCGAAGAACTTAACGTTTCGTTATTAGTTGTTTTGACGTTAGTTCTTGTTCCTGCTTCCGTCGCATGTACTCCGACTATTCCCGTAAGCACGATTCCAATTCCTAATGCAATCGGCAATGCACGTTTATAGGTTCGCTTCATTGTCAGACCCCCCTTTACGTATGTATTTGCCTATATAGTATCAAATTATATTTTACCTTTCAACGAAATTAAAAAAAAATAGACGCCCCTTTATAAAGGGACGTCAACTTGTCGGTTAGGTCAAATAAATATACTTCGACTTATGCGTATAAAGCGGTAGACCGAACCTATCGTTCCATGAAACAAGAACGTAATACGTTCCACGTGGGTCGGAAGGGTAAATTTCGAGTTTATTCACAAAGTTCCCGTTCGTTCCTGCAAGACCAACAATTTTGTTGTTTACGATAATGTGACCCGTTGAATCGTGGATAAGGCTTGCCATTGCATAAGATAAGCCCTTAACGTTATAAGGAACGGGACTTGCCTTAATATCAACGGACTTCGCATTTTTACCGTAATACGTTGCGTCTGTCGTTACATACGCCATATTCAAACACCCCCTACAAACATGATTCCGACTTATAACGGTCGGTACTATATAAGTGGTGTGTAAGGGGCGAATACAACGTAATTAAAAATCAAACTCCGACTTCTTCATAGCTTCGCCAATTTCCTTCATACTAGGTTCGATATACCTTTTCGAAGTATTGACGTTCTCATGTCCCGCAACCGTTGCGACAATCTCAATCTTTCCCGTAGTATCGGCAATTCGTTTTAATGCCGTATGTCGCAATTCATGCGGTGTAAATGCAAAGTCTAATTGTTCGCCAATCCTTTTGGTCATGTGTTGAACCGCACGGGGCGTCATTCTGTCGCTTCTTTCCGTATGGAATAGATAATCACCGTTCATATTGCGATACTTTACCCATTTCATCATTGCCCGTTTTGTTGCGACATTGAACGGTACTTTGCGGTATTTATCGCCTTTACCTACAATATGGAAGAATTCACCGTCCCAATCAATATCGTCCATCTTAATATCGCATAGTTCCGAAACACGTAAACCGCAATTGACTAATATCGAAAATATTGCACGTTGCATAACCCGTTTTTCTTCGCCTTGTCTTTGATTGTCGATTGCTTCGAATATTGCACGGACTTGGTGACGCTCCAACCATTTTGTATCGTTTTGTTTGGCGACCTTTGACGACTTGATTTCGTTCATTGGATTTTCTTCAACGAAACCTTCTTCGGTCATTATTGCGTAAAATGTTCGTAAGGTTTGGATTCGTCGGTTTACGGTGGATTTCGCTAAATCCGAGTTTTGAATTTGTTGTGTATATTTTTCAACCGCCTTCTTCCCGCCCCTGCATAGGGTGTCCCCCCGTGGGTGGGGGTCTGATTTGACGAAGTGTCGAAGGTCAGACAAATAATTTCTTATAGTATTTTCCGACTTGCCTTTCGATTGCATTATCCCGACAAAATACTCAATCGCTTTTTCATCTTTTAGAAATTCTTTCATTTGAATTCTTTTCCTTTCCTTTGTAATCTTGTTTACATTTATAATCTTAATTGATTCGTATATAATTGTCAAGGAAAGGCGACGAATAACCATATAATTATTTATATAATACGACGAATAGTCGTTACAAACGTTGATATAATAAGGTCGTTTATTTATAGTTCGTCGTATAAAATATATTATACGCCGTATATTTTATCACACCCCTACAATAAAAAGGGTACGGGTCTTTATTGATACACGCCTTATTTATATCATATGGTCGCATAAATAGCCGCACGGTTTCAAGTAGGCGTTAAATTTATATACCCCCGTAAAACAATAGACCCCTTTAAAAGAACGTACCCCCTAAAATAAAGCCGCCCCTAAAATAATAGACCCCCATTGAAATAACGACACCCTACAAATAAACCCCCGCCCTAAATTTCGAACCCCCCGTATGTAAAACGAAGGGCGGGTATAGTTTATTCGCCCTTTGTATCGTCAATAAGATTCTTCAATTCGTTCAGTTCTTGTTGCAATGAATCGTTATCCTTTTCTTTATTCGAAACAGTTTGTTCGATTTCTTGACGCTCAACAAGCAATCCGAATAACTTATAGAACAATTCAATTGCTTTGACGTTACCTTTTGTCGCTTGCTTCTTGTGGGCTTTCAATACGTCGGGCAATTCTTCCTTGACGTTTTCAAGCGACTGTTCAATGACTGCTTGTTTGAATTCGGGATTCTTTCGCCAACGGTGCAATTGTCGTACACTAATTCCGCAACGCTCCGCAATCTCGTCAAATTGAAGACCGCCTTTATTTGGTAGCGACAAATATCCAATCGCTTGAACCTGCTTTTCGTGAAACTGTCTTAAATCAACCTTACTCATTCGAATTTCCCCCTTACTGATATTTTCAATCGGTCGTCTAATGAAAGCGTTCTGCGGGTATTTGAAGACGTATTCCATACGCAATTCCCCTCGTATTTCTCGACACCCTTTCGTCCTTCCAAGCCCGCATTACATCAACGTTTCCCTTCGTTCTCCAACACGTTATTTTCGTCTATTTTTACGACAAATCTATCGTCAAATCTTCGTTTCTATCGAATGTCACTTTTGCATTAAATGACCCGTATTTCGGACATATATTTCGATAGTATTTCGACAATAATTCGGTAGTATATTACGATATATCTTCGAACAATCTCCGATTAAATGACGATTAGTTGACGCTACTAACGTTTATATCGTTCTTATCGCTCATAACGCTTTTAACGATTATTTATCTTCGTTTTATATCTTCGAATTACAATCTTCGTATATTTCGTTACTAGCGTTATTCAATCCCTTCGGGAAATTTGCTTCGCAAATAAATATATTATTGTTTTATTCTTCTTATATTGGTTCTTCTTAATATATAGTTCTTCTTCTTGTAACCTTATCGTTACAACCACCAATACACGAAGACGTAACAACCCCAATTAACAAGGACGTTACAACCTTATTGAAGAAATATATTCTTTAACTGTATTCAGTTTTAACAAGGACGAAATTATAAATTTATATAAAAAGGTCAATTCGATTCGCCAACCCGTTCAAAAATTTTCGACTTGTTTGCGGTGCGATAAATCGAAATGCCTTTTATATTCGACAATCCAATGTCTACGATTGTCCCTTTCAATATATGAAATATGCTATTCGACGTAATAACAAGAAGAAATTACGAAAAAGTTTATCGTATATTTGAAAACATGTTTTCTCTTTTCGGTTGAAAAAATATTACAAGTACATTACAATAAAATAGTCAATAATAGTCAAATAATTGTATATCGAAAGGGCGGTTATCTGAATTGGGATTCGATAAAGAAGAAAAGGGGCAATTAGAAGCCGAATTATTCGAGCTATACAAAGAGTTGGTTATATGCGACAAGCTAGAAGAAGCAGGACTTCATGATATAGACAACTTATGTTATTATCGTGAATGCGTATTGCAAGACGTCATAAACCTACATGCCCAAATTAGCGAAATTATGGGAATTAGCCCTCCGCAAGATAACTTCAAAATTCTATCGAAGGAAGGTTATAAAGACGGTAGTCCTACGGGAATATTATTTAATTCAATATATGATAGTGCGAAAAATGAAGTATGCCAACGCTTGAAATCCGTCGCTTGTTAGCGGCGGTTTT
>Ga0079226_10002394_pt1 | contig 14465 bp, 15 predicted proteins | sample Poulit2014_FD_76345 | JGI IMG/M metagenome (GOLD analysis project Ga0079226, IMG submission 76345) | Agricultural soil microbial communities from Georgia to study Nitrogen management - Poultry litter 2014 | ecosystem: Environmental > Terrestrial > Soil > Agricultural land | place: USA: Georgia... | reverse complement strand
GCGTTCCAACTTACACAAGAGGAGCTTCCAGCGAGTAAGTTTACGTACAAATGTCCGCCAACTTACACAGGGGAACGCTCCATTAGGTAAGTCTACATACAAAAGTGACACAACCTACACAGGGGAACACTCCAACGAGTAAGTTTACGCACAAATGCCCGCTAACCTACACAGGAGAGCGCTCCACTAGGTAAGTCTACATACAAAAGCGACACAACCTACCCAGGAGAGCGCTCCACTAAGTAAATTTTAAAAAAAAAGTTGCCTAACCACACTGGGAAGAGATCCAATGAAGACAATAGCGCTCTAAATTTACATAAAGGTCTCTCTACCAAGTAAGTTAACAAATAAAAGTTAACGTTGCTGGATTTAAAGGAAAATTCCAACGGTATTCTCTTAAGAGAAAGAGATTCTAATAATTTTTTATTATAAATAAACTATGAAATTCGTTAATCTTAAAAATCAGGAAAATACCGTAAAATAAATTCAAAACAAGTTTTCTAAATAAAATAAGATGGACTGAAACGATATCATAGAAAACTTCAGCGCCCATCCGTTCATTAAAAGTAGTTTGTTCCAGACGCTTTTTATAGTATTTTTTAAATCTTAACGATATTTTATCACGGCTTGTATTTTTAGAAGCTAATAATTCCTAAGCTATCTAAAAAGACGATAATTATTGCAATCGGTGCTATATATTTAATTAATAAATACCATAAGGAAAAAATTCGTACACCTAAAGATGATCCGGCTTTAACTTCTTTCACCAATTCTTTCCGTGGTATTTTAAAACCGACAAAAATAGCGATACTTAAAGCACCAACAGGAAGTATAATATTCGATACTAAAAAGTCTGATAGATCGAACATCGTTAAGTTAAAGAGCGTAAACTCCTCCAATGCTCCGTAAGAAAGAGCCGCTGGAATTCCAACGATAAAAATTCCGAGCCCCGTCAGCCAACTTACTTTTTTACGTTTCATTCTATCGCCTTTTGTTACAGAAGCGACAATAATTTCAAGCATCGAAAAAGCAGAAGTTAAAGTCGCAAACAAAAATAAAATTAAAAACGTAAATAAGAAAAACGTACCAAAAGGCAGTTGAGCAAACACAGCAGGTAGCACGATAAATAATAGTCCCGGTCCCTCTGTCGGCTCAAAGCCAAAGGAAAATACCGCCGGAAAAATCGCTAATCCCGCAAGCAAGGAAATTAGAACGTTCATTAATACGATTGTTAAAGCAGACTTCGGTAAATCTTCATTTTTTCCTAAATAAGAACTGTACGTCACCATGACCGAAGCCCCAACACTAATGGAGAAAAAGGATTGGCCTAATGCAAAAAGGATCGTATCGGATGTCATATTTTCAAAGTTAGGGTATAAGAAAAAGGTTAGCCCATCACTAATGTTATCTAATGTTAACGAACGAATAATTAAAATTAAAAAAGCGATAAAAAGAGCAGGCATCATAATTTTGCTCGCTCGTTCAATTCCCCTTTGAACCCCTCTTGCAACGACATAAATCGTTAAAAACATAAATAATCCTTGTGCTCCGACAGCGTAAAGTGGATTTGCGATTATTTCAGTGAACATTTGTCCGTACTCAGCTTCTGTAAGCCCCGATAAGTTCCCTATTATCGTTTGAATTAAATAAAGTAAAATCCAGCCACCGATTACACTATAAAAAGAAAGCAGAATAAACGAGCCTATCATTCCAAGAATTCCAATCGCATGCCAATTAGAATTAGGCGCATAATGTTGATAAGCACCGATTGCATCTTTTTGCGAACCTCGACCGATAACGAACTCCGCTAGTAAAATTGGCATTCCGATAAAAACAGTAAATAATAAAAATATAAAAAAGAAGGCCCCTCCACCAGAAGTTCCGACCATATATGGAAACTTCCAAATAGCTCCGAGCCCGATTGCTGAACCAGCAGTCGCTAATATAAAACCTAACTTCGTTGTCCATTGTTCAGAAGATCTACTCACATTGCCACTCCTATTCATACCTGCTACAATGTTTCCATTATACACGAATTATTTAAATTTTTATAAAAAATTAAAGCTTCACTTCGTTTTCAAACTAAATTGCTTTTATTCGAAGTTTGTTTTTTCATATTTTTTAGCGTCGGAAACAGTGTGTTTACTATAATTCAAATTTTGTCCTATTCTAGGTGTGAAATTAGCAAGTATGTACTTAATAAATCTACTTCGATTTCCAGTGGTAGCCACTGCGCACACGAAAACGCGACTTCCACTGATTTCAGGTGCGCAGGACAATCCACCGCACACGAAAACGCGACTTCCACTAATTTCAGGTGCGCGGGACGAACTCGAGCGTACCCTAATTCGAAAACAAAGGTTCTTCTAAACGGAGACACAAAACTGTAATGGTAATTGCAAAAACGTCTAACTCAAAATAAAGTTTCACCTAAACTCGACGAGCGTTAAAGAAATTTATTTCGAGCATACTAACCAAAAAAATAAATTTCTATCTTAACGCCGAACAGCGTTTCTGGTCTAAGGTGCTTGTTCATCTCTAACCAAAAAATAAATTTCCATCTTAACGCCGAACAGCATTTCTGGTCTAAGGCACTTGTTCATCTCTAACCAAAAAATAAAGTTTCATCTAAACTCCACAGAAACTGCCATAACATAAAATAAAATAAGAAAAAACGTTCCTGAACATAATAGTGGGAACGTTTTTTCCTTACAAATCGTATATAAATCAAAATTACAATGCTTCTACAACCATCGCAATACCTTGTCCGCCACCGATACATAAAGAAGCGATGCCGTACTTTTCATTACGACGCTTTAATTCTTTTACTAATGTGTAGACGACACGTGCACCACTTGCGCCGAGGGGATGTCCTAAGGCGATTGCACCGCCGTTCACATTCGCTTTATCCCGGTCGAAGTCGAGTTCTTTTTCGACTGCTAAATATTGTGCGGCAAAGGCTTCATTAACTTCAATTAAATCGATATCTTCAAAAGTTAGCTCTGCCTTTTCAAGGGCTTGTTTCATCGCTGGAACTGGCCCAATTCCCATAATGTGTGGATCGACTCCTGCAACACCCCAAGAAACGATTCGTGCGATTGGTTGCAAGCCCTTTTCCTTTACAAAACTTTCGGTAGCAACGATATTCGCTGCAGCCCCATCGTTAATACCACTAGCATTACCACCAGTTACCGTTCCATCCTGTTTAAAGGAAGGGCGTAATTTAGCTAATTGTTCTAAAGAGGTATCAGGACGAATATGTTCATCCTCAGAAAAAACTACCGTCCCTCGCCGAGTCTTTACTTCAATCGGAACAATCTCCTCCTTAAACTTCCCTTCCTCTGTCGCTTTAGTAGCTAGTTCATGACTGCGCAAAGCAAAAGCGTCTTGTTCTTCCCGAGAGATTGCATATTTTTCGGCTAAATTTTCTGCCGTTACACCCATGCCCGCGCCGATATATTCATCTGTTAGGCCGGCCCATAACATATCATCGACCTTTGGTGAACCGAGCTTCGTTCCAAAGCGTGAACCCCGTAATACATGTGGGGTAATACTCATATTTTCTGCACCACCGGTTAAGGCGACTCGCCCCTCTCCTAACATTAACGACTGGGCAGCAGAAACAATCGCTTGTAAACCCGAACCACATAAACGGTTGACCGATAAAGCAGGCCGCTCAACTGGTACACCCGAATGTAAGGCAACATGACGAGCAAGATAAGGAGAATTATTCGATGAATGAAGTACATGACCAAAAACGGTAAAATCAATCTCCTCTGCTTCCACATTACTCCGCTTTAAAGCCTCTTTACTAGCATAGACACCTAGCGTCGTCGCGTCGATATCCTTAAGAGCTCCGCCAAAAGTTCCAAACGGTGTACGAGCTCCTTCAACGAGATAAATTTGTTCCATTAATCCTCACTCCTCTAATGATTTCTTTTTACATCATAATGCCACCATCGACATGCAACACATGATTATGTACATATTTCGCTTCATCACTAGCTAAAAATAGATACGCATTGGCGATATCGACTGGATCGGCAATTGTTTGTAATTGAATTTGTCGCTTTATTTGTGTCACTACTTTTTCCGGCATTTGCTTTACCATTTCTGTTAAAGTAAAACCTGGAGCAACAGCGTTTACATTAATTCCATGCCGTCCTAACTCTTTTGCCCACGTCTTCGTCATACCAACTACTGCTGCCTTAGAACCAGCATAATTCGTCTGCCCGAAATTTCCATAAACACCGCTAACCGAAGACGTATTAATAATTTTTCCTGCACCTTTTTCAATCATAATTGGGGCGACGGCCTTTGTACAATTGAAGACACCTTTCACATTTACATCGAACACTTTATCAAACATATCTGAAGTCATTTTAACTAACGTCGCATCTGCGATTATGCCAGCATTATTAATTAAAATATCGACCGTTCCAAAGTGATCGACCGTCTGCTTTACTAAATTAGCAACACTTCCCTCATCAGTCACATCGACTTTAACGAACTTAACTTCGCCTCTTCCTTCTAATCGCTCCGCGGTCGCCTTACCCGCTTCTTCATCAAAATCACCGATGACTACTTTAGCCCCTTCTTCTAAAAAACGTTCAACACTTGCTGCACCAATTCCATTGGCACCGCCTGTTATAATTGCCACCTTATGATGTAATCGCATACAATACCCCTCTTTTCTAATCACTTCAACTATAAGATTTATTATATTTAGTGTACCATGGAACAGCCATCACCGTAATTAATTTATCTTATAAAAGTTAACGTCCCTTCCCTCGGTGGCAATCTCCCTTTCATTTTCAAAAAAAAAAGCCGACTGCTTTCGTCAAAAATTGGGCAATTATAAAAAATTAAGGTTCCAGTCTATTTAACAACTGGAACCTTAATAGTAAAAGTTATAAGATCGTTAACAAATGCTTTATATCTCTTTTTTATTCAAACACTTCATCTTTAGGTAAAGGTTCTCGATTGCGGAATAAAAAGATTGAAATCGGCATTGCGAATCCCAACGTAACGATTGTAATAATCGTGTGGACTAACGCATTTTCGGAAAAGCGAGTCGCTAATACATGGAATCCATAAATTTGAACGATTAAAGTTATAACGCCAAAAATCGGAATCGCCATACTTAATAAAACTGAACCAATCCACGATATTGCAAAAATTAACGTAAACTTTCCACGGATTTGTTCATGGACATCATCTTCCACTACTAACGGGAGTAAAAATATTTGTGCGATTGGAATCCAAGCTAAAAACGCCATGTCTTCCCGGCCGAGGGTTTTTGCAATTTTAAACATTCCGATAGCATAAAGAATATACATAATAATTCCAATGACTAATAATAAAATTAAAAAACCTGCCAACATAGCGAATAAACCTACAATTACACCTTCTTCTGCACTCATCTACTTAGTTCCTCCTTATCTTTAACTAGCATTATAAAAAAAGGATTTGTTTTCCATTCTACTATAGTTTATTGCTGTTTGATAGAGGTTTTTCGCCTTTTTTCAAAGATAATTAAAAAGTACTATAATTTACTATTTAAATATAAGAAGGAACAAATTACTCAAAGAAACTTTCGATATTTCCTGCATAAGCCTCTCTATACAAAGAATAAAAGCTTTCCTCCGTCAACTCTTTAGAACAATATCCCTCTCGCATCCACAACCCATAAGCGGTAAAAGCTAACTCATCTAGATCTTTTTCTTTTACCCCAATGCTTCTAAGATCAATCGGAAAACCGACCCCTTTAAACACATTTACTAGACGATAAGATAAAGTAGAAGACGATTGGACTTTATTGTATTTTGTGTATCCTAATGCTAGGAGAATCTCCCTTTCCCGTTGTTCGTCTATTTCACGATACAACTTCACAACATAAGGAAGCATCACTGCAGTTACAGTAGCGACGGAAACTTGAACCTTTTGATAGACTGGCAACACGAAACAATCAATTAAAGAAATCCGCTTCCAGTCTACACTACTAAGCCCTAGAAACATTCCTGCTCGCAATAAAGCCTCCCGAGCTTCTAAATCTTTCCGATGATAAGAAGCCCGCACTAAATGATGTACTATTAGTTGAATAGAAGAAGTAGTCAACTTCCGATAAGTAGCACTATTGTAGTGATGTTCGATAGCTTTTGCTAATGTGATAACACTCGATCTAATTAATTGTAACAAAGGGATATGAATAGTGATAAGAGGATCGTAGAAGATTATTGCAGGATAGAGTCTTCGTTTAAAAGGAAAATGTCGCATGTTATTTTCATACGTATAAAATTTGCCACTAGCTTCGATTCCAGTCGTAGGTGTACTCGGTATTAAAAATAACGTAATCTTTCGTTTTTTATTTAAACCTAACCTTTCTAAAGTTGTTGCAGTGAAGGTTGTATAATTTAATAACTCGTTATTCCCTAACCCTATAACAGTATCAAAGGTTGCATCATAGGCAAGGTCTGGTAGCTTGTACGGATTTTGAATTGTCTCTTCACCTTTTGGGACGAAATGCATCCGAACTTGAAAACCTTGCTTCTTAAGAAATGAATTTATTTTATACAAAAACGAAAGTTCCTTAAAAGTAGGCTCCACTATAAATAACACTTTTTCCGAACGATGGACTTCTAGTTCTTCTTTTAAGCGACAAAATACTCCTACACCAACGACCAACTTCGGTGTAAATTCCTTACTCACTTCGAACACCTCATTACGGAAACAGTTACATTTTATGACATGTTATGACTTATAAGTCTTTTTGTCAATTGTTTTATATTTATTTGTACTAATCGCTCGATTAAAGTACCGATTTATTTATAGACACGTTAGACTACATTTATAAGGATAAAAGTAGAGGAGTTCAAAGTAATGGTTGCTAATTTAGGGGAGAAGTTGCGAACACTACGAAAAGCTCGTGGTCTAACGACACAACAATTAGCAGACAAAGTAGCTGTATCGCAATCATATATTAGCCGATTTGAAAATAATCGCGCAATTCCTGATGTCGCCTTACTTGAAGATATTTTACATGCATTAAATTGCGACTTAGCTACCTTTTTCGCTCAGGAGGATGATATGTTTTCAGTCGATTTTATTCAACTAATTGAAACGATTAAAGACTTATCTCCTGAAGCACGTACGAAACTTAACGAATTCCTCCAATTAATAACCGAAGAAAAATAAACTTCGGGCCTTGACTCCAGAACTGTCTCTTAATATGCTTTCGGCCCGAATAACGATTACGATAGAATCGGTGGTTGTTCAACCGGTTCAATTATCACGCCGGAACGATTACGACTAACAATCCAATTTTTTGAAACGATTTGTTTTAATACCTCTAACTCTTCCTCCTCTAATTGTAAATTCGTAATCGTAAAGTCTTCCGCTTCGTAATCAACACCCTCCTCGCGATTGAACTTTAACTTTAGTACATTTACTAATCCCGTAAACGTTAAAAACTTTACTTGGTACCCTTTTTTTAATACGTCTGCTAATACACCCGCATCTTCTAACTCATACAAAACAGTAAAATCAAAACGATCATTGTATTTTTTAAAGGATTCTACCTCTTTATTTCTTACCTTTTCTAAAATAGTTTGATCGGATAATCCATTTTTCCGTAATGTTTCAATTACATATAAGTCCATAAGTGTAATCTTTGGAATCATTTACGACATACTCCTTTCAACTAATTTTCGCTTGTTTTTTACAATTAAATTTGTCAAACTACTACTATACTTACATATTTATTAGTTAAGCCTTTTAAAAAAGGGGGGTATAACAAATGACAAAAAGAATTTTACATAACGATTGGCACGACTATTTACATAAGGAATTTACTAAGCCTTATTATCTGACATTACGAGAATTCCTTAAAGAAGAATATTTTACCCGAACGATTTATCCACATATGAATGATATTTTTAATGCGCTTCATTATACACCCTTTTCTGAGGTTAAGGCGGTTATTCTCGGACAAGACCCGTACCACGGACCGAATCAAGCTCATGGTTTAAGCTTTTCAGTACAGGCAGGTGTTCCGCCACCACCATCGTTAGAAAATATTTTTGCAGAAATGGAAAGCGATCTTCAAATACAACGGCCACCTCACGGCAATCTCGTCCACTGGGCTAAAGAGGGAGTCCTACTCTTAAATGCCGTCTTGACAGTACGAGCGGGACAAGCCCACTCCCATAGAGGAAAAGGTTGGGAAACCTTTACCGATCAAGTAATCAAAACATTAAACAAAAAGGAAACCCCCGTCGTCTATATTTTATGGGGGCGAGCTGCGCAAAGTAAACGAAGCTTAATCGATACTTCAAAGCATTTTATTTTACAAGCGCCACATCCGAGCCCGTTATCAGCTTATCGGGGCTTTTTCGGTAGTAAGCCCTTCTCCCAAACGAATGAATTATTAATCAGAAGCGGACAAAAACCGATTAATTGGGAAATTCCCGCCACTGCCATAAACAACTAATAATCACCCCAAAGATGCTTACACTTTGGGGTGTCTTCCGTTTATATTTTATTATATTACTTCTTTAAACTTATCCATCCCGTAGTCGTAACGCACGCTCGGGAAACTTTGTAATAATCGCATCGACATTAGAAGCAAAAAACGTCCTCATCTCCCCTAAACGATTCACCGTCCAAGGACGTAAGGCACCACAATTTTGAAAAGCTTCCGGAGAATGCAATAACAAATTTTTCCGAGGATGAATTCCATCAAGACCGAGAGTTTTTACATAGTCGGCCATATGCGGTAACTGCTGTTGTGTAATAAAAGCTACTTCACTTGTTTCATCAAGTTGTTTCATTCGGATTAATGTCGGTAAATGGAAAGAAGAATAAATAATTTGTAAATTATCCCCGTAAGCTTTTACGAGCTGATACACCTTCTCCTCAATCGACTTATATAAAACCCGATGCGTCTTTAACTCAATATTTACGATAAAATCCGGCCACCGGGATAATTCTATCAGCACTTCTTCTAAGGTCGGAATTGTTTCCCCCGAGGCCTTACGAGAACGGAAAGGGTATTGTTTCAATTCCTCTACAGTCAAGGTTTGAATATAGCCCCTACCCGTTGTGATACGATCGATTGTCTCATCGTGATGAACAACAACTTCCCCATCCCTCGTCAAGTGGACGTCTAATTCGACACCATCGACCCCTAACTCCGCTGCTTGAATAAAGCCTTCTAAGGAATTCTCAACATATTGACTCATAAAACCACGATGACCGATTATTTTCGTCTTCTTTTGCTTCAAAAAAGAAACCCCACTTCAACTCATTCTTATAAAAATTTAACCGAAGCAAAGATCTATTTACTCTTCAATAATAATTGGCTCTTCGAACTCATAACCATTTAATTCAACAGTCATCGACTCAATTACTTGATCTTCTAGTGGTTGAGCATGGGAATTCGTCTCGACATTTACAATTTCATCAACGACATCCATCCCATCAATAACCTTACCAAAAGCTGCATAGTCCCCATCTAAATGAGGCGAATCAGCAACCATTATAAAGAACTGAGAACCCGCAGAGTCTGGATCATTACTTCGAGCCATTGATAATACTCCCCGCTCATGCTTCAAGTCGTTCTTATACCCGTTACTTTCAAACTCTCCGACAATCGAATAACCTGGACCACCAATACCGACACCTTCCGGATCCCCACCCTGAATCATAAAGTCAGGAATCACCCTATGGAAGGTTAACCCATCATAAAATCCATCCTGCACTAAAGAAATAAAATTGTTCACCGTATTTCGAGCAATATTTGGATAAAGTTCCATCACTACTTCGCCACCATTTTCCATCGTCATCGTTACCACCGGCACTGCATCGGTTTCTTCGAATTTAGGCAACTTTGTTCCATCACTAATACCACAAGCTGTAAGGAAAACAAGTGCTACAATAAATAAACTAACGATATATTTCCTCATCAAAACCACCCCTACTACATGTAATCCTTATCTTTTTTATTATATAATAACCGAAGTATCCAATAATAGATTAATATACCGGTAAGGCTTCCTACACTATCAATTAAGACATCCCTTAGCTCCCCGCTTCGTCCAGGAATAAAGGTCTGATGCCATTCATCCGTCATCGCATAAATAACCGAGAGAATAAGCGCAAATAGAACGTTCTCTATCGGTTTACGCATTGAAAATAGCCTTACCGAATGATACATTAAAAAACCTAGCACCATATAGGCAAAAAAGTGCGCCCCTTTTCGAATAAAAAAATGTAACACTTCCCCATCGAAGGTAATCGGTAATAAGGAGAGCAGTCCCATCACAAGCTTAGCAAACCTACCACTTAACTCACTCGATGCCTCTGCTGGTTGATGGGATAAATAAAAAATAACCCCCATCCAACTTAACGTAGCTAAAAGTGCAACACCCTTATGACGTAATAATACTTTCATTTTACGCCCCGTACATCGAATCCCAGGCATTTTTTATAAGTTCATAAGACTTCCGCTTATCCGATGCTTCGTGAGTGATTGTTACAAGCATCAATTCATCTGCATCGTAATCTTTCGCTAACTGATGAAGTTCTTCTGCCACTTCTTCAGGATTTCCGATAATCATCGTTTCTTTCTGCTTAGTCATTTTCACTTGCTCTTCTTCAGTCCATTTGAAGCTACGCACTTCTTCCAGACTTGGAATCGTTAATTGTTCGTGCGCTTTCTCCTGTAATAGGGACCAAGCAAGCGTGCTTTTAGCAAGTTCGTCGGCTTGGGCTTCCGTCTCTGCACAAATCGCATGAACAGCGACGATTACTTCTGCCCGTTCATTGTAACGTTTTTCATACTGTTTACGATAATGTCGTACAATCTCTACTCCATCAAAATCCGTCATAAAATGTCCGAACGCATAAGCCATCTTTTTCTCAAGAGCGAGTTTACTACTTCGTTTACTCGTACCAAGCATCCACGTTTTTGGTGGTGTGTCAGGTACTGGTGTCGGCTTTACTTTCGCAAAGGTTGAATCCTGTGGAAATGATTGATGGAGAAAGTGATGCAACTCATCGATTAGTTCACTATAACGATTTACTTGAGCTAAATAATTGTCAGACAAAGCTAAGGAAACCTCCGCCGAACCCCCTGGTGCCCGACCGATTCCAAGGTCAATTCGATTAGGAAATAAAGTCGCTAATAAGTTATACGTCTCAGCAACACGAAAGGGTTTATAATAAGGTAGCAACACTGCTCCAGCACCAATTCGAATCTTCTCCGTTTGGGAACCAATCACACCTAACATGACATCCGGATTCGGACAGGCAAGACCGAATAAATCGTGATGTTCCGCAATCCAAAATCGCTCATAGCCTAAATCCTCACCTAATTGAGCGAGCCGAACAGAAGCTTGAAGCGCCTCCTGTGCTGTCTGTCCTGTCGATATAGGTGATTGATCTAATATACTTAACTTAACCATCCCTTCACCTGCTTATCTTTATATTTCATTATGATTTTCATCGAAAAGCTATATATATTTAGCGTACACGATTTTTTTATTTTAAGCGACTAGTTAAACTAGAACCTATTATAAAATGTTTACTCCTCTTTCTTATTTTTTCAAATTATGGTACTGTATATAAAAACAAGGTGAAAGATAAATAGAAGGTGACATAAATGAAAGTTGCGATTTTTGATTTTGACGGAACGATTTATAAATACGAAACTTACTCCCTAATGCTAGATATGGCAAAACAAGATCCACGCTTCCAAGATACGTTTAAACGTTTTTATTATTCGATTGTACCGCCATATTTAGGTTACAAAATTCGTCTATACCCAGAAGCAAAGATGAAATACGACTTAACACAAAAATATTTACGCCTTTTACACGGTATGACGCCCGCCGAAGTCGAAGCTTATTTTAAGGAAATCGCAACGAAAATGGAAGATGACTTAAACGAACTAGTCCTCGAACGAATGGAACAACACCATAACAATAATGATCTAATCATGGTCGTATCGGGAGCTTTCACACCTTTATTACAAGCAGTATTGAAAGAGTTCCCAGTCGATCATATTATTGGAACGGATATCCCCTTCGCTAGGGACCAAGTTGATTCGACTATACCGATCGACCACGTCCAAGCCGAACGGAAAACAGAACTAATCCTAGAAACATTAAAAAATAACGTAATCGACTGGAAAAACAGCTACGCGTACGGCGACACAATGGCCGATATCCCCGTGTTAGAAATGGTCGGAAATCCAGTAGTCGTATGCCCTGAAGCCAAACTACAAACCCTTGCCAACAGACAGAAATGGCCGACGATTTGTTAAATATATATCCTATTTTTATAATAAATATGGAAACTCCTCGATATAAAATTGAGGAAATTTTTTATTTCAAGAAATACAAAAAAACGAATTAACGGCAGTCACTTTACCGTTAATTCGTCTTTTTTTATAAGTGGCTTACATTATACTAAATGATTGACTGACAATGGTTAAGAAAATGCTTGTAAAAACTATTAATACATTAAATCCAATAACAAGGCTCCAGGATAAAACTTTGGAAAAGTTCGCACCGATTTGTAAACCGATTGCAGTTAGGATCATCGACCAAATATTAAAAATTTCAATAAAAGAAAGAAACACCCCTAAAGCTCCACTAGCTTGCACAAATACATTTAGACTTGTAAACAATAATTCCGGATCTGTGCTTGAAGAAAGATAAGTTAACATACCATTCACTAAATTACCACTAAAAGTAATTAAATTTATAAAAGTAAATAAAGCGAATAACTGGGTAAAAGATATAGATAAGTGCGCGATTTTACCGATAATATAGTAAACAGTTGCAGTAATTAAAATCGTAATAATCGGAACAATTGCCGAAGCGATGACTGTGGCAATCTTCGTAATGGTTGAAAATAACTTAGATTGTTCCACCATAAGATGACCGAGTTCATCTTCAATTGACGTCTCTACTAAATCAAGAGTAAATAAAGCAGACATAACTGCTAGGATTACGACAACAATCAAGGCCCGAACAAAATTCGGTTTGTTTTTAATTCGTTCAAATTGTTCTCTTGGTTGATAAAAGATCCCGAATAACGATGGAGATGGCGAAGTTGATAGAGTTGCGTTATTTAATTGTTTACGCTCGCTAGACATAGACTCAACTCCTTTTTCGTGTTCATTTTTCAGACTACTTTTTACAAATCTATTATAAGCATAACTTATAAACATTTTACAATAAATGTATGCATCACAATATAGCTACATTAAACGATTAATGCAATTTATTTCCGAAGTTATTTTTATTAAAAAAGAAGCGTAACTACTTATGAATTCATATAGATATGGTATGATAAGGTTAGCACGTCACATTAATTGATGAAACTTTTGAAAGGAGTTTTTTCCATGGAATCGATGGCAATGTTTAAATATTCGCGTACGTCTACGCTTATTTTGTTACCGAAGTTAGAAGAAGAAATTTGGGATATTCAGCCAGATGGTTGGCCGAATACAATCCGTTGGAATGCAGGGCATGTGTATGCGGAAGCTGAAGGCTTTTTGCACGATGCTGACAACGATTATGAAGTAATTCGTCCAGATTGGATGGATCTCTTCTTAGATGGTACTCGCCCTTCCGAATGGCCTGACGAAGTCCCTTCTAAGGAAGAAATTATCGATGCTTTAGTTGAACAAGAAAAAAGAATCGAGAATTTCTTTAAAAATAAATTAGAAAATAAAGCTGACCACGTCCGTGATATTAATGGTATGCTACTGGAGACGGTCGATCACTCCTTACAATTCGTCACTTGGCACGAAGGATTGCATTTAGGTATTTTAAAATCGTTACGCTTAGCAATCGATAATCAATAATATCGAAAGACCTCGATTGAGCCGATAAATAGACCCTCTTACAACACGAAATGGGATTAACTTCTCATTTCGTGTTTGCGCTATTTCAATTAAATGATTGGAGAAAGTTAACGATATCATCCTTGTCGATGTTTTATAGAGAACAAGCTTTTATTTTATGGTAAAATGTTACAAAGGCTTGTTAAAGGGCGGAGATTAAGATGAATAAACGGAATCTTTTTATTTTATTACGAATTGGCATCGTGATCGCAGCGACAATTGGTGGAGTAATCTTATTATTTTTACTCGGCAAATTAATGGTGCCGTTTATTATTGGTTTTTTCCTTGCTTTATTAATTAATCCCTTAGTCGAATGGCTCCAATATCATACGCGAATGCCTCGAGGCTTTGCGGTGCTTACTTCACTAATTTTAATTATCGGTATTATTTCCGCTGCGATTACATTACTTGTAACAGAAATTATTCAAGGTTTCGCTTATTTATCTCGAATCATCCCAGAGCATTATAAGAAGTTCTCCCAATATATTCAGGAGTTTTACAATGAGACGATTATGCCAATCGTCAATAATTTGCTCAGTATATTCAAAGGGCT
>Ga0079226_10002393_pt1 | contig 14471 bp, 14 predicted proteins | sample Poulit2014_FD_76345 | JGI IMG/M metagenome (GOLD analysis project Ga0079226, IMG submission 76345) | Agricultural soil microbial communities from Georgia to study Nitrogen management - Poultry litter 2014 | ecosystem: Environmental > Terrestrial > Soil > Agricultural land | place: USA: Georgia... | reverse complement strand
TGCGGAAGATTATACCGTTTTTGTAGTCGAAGAAAAACCGGAAATTGAGGATATAGTAAAATTTATAGAAGAATGGACAGAAGCAAGGTGAGCGTATTTTATACGTTCTCCTTTTTTATTTACCTCACAAACTAGTCCATTGCTGTAGATCAATTATTTATATTTTAACATAACCTTTTAAATAACTTTTCCAGCATCGCAACTCTTGATTAATGACACTTTATATATAAAAGAGCTAGCTTTTATCAAATAAGACAAGCTAGCTCTTTTAATGAGACAAAACTCATATCAAATTTTTAAGGTAATTAAGATAATAAATGTCTTTTGTTTTTCTGCTGATAATAAAAGTATCATGAGTAATAATAGTTTGTTTTTATTTAGTGCTCTTCAAATTCATTTCATCCATTATTTTTAGCATAAATCCATCAAATGATCCTTCTCTGTAAAGTCTCATTGTGTTAGGGAATATTGTGTCCATCGCTTTTTCTCTATAATCACTAGGATAATCTTTTGTTTCTTCTTTAAAGTTAACACATGCTTGAATTATATTTTTAATTGCAAGTCCATTGACTTTTCTAACCACATCTTCATTATCTTTAAACAACCTTCCGATTTTTTCGAACATTAAACGAATATCTTGAAATCCTTTTGTGTCTAGGGAAGTTTCGGTTAAAAACACACCATTTCCATATTCGTATAAATAATCTGCATGTCCAATCATTTTCACACCGTATATTTGAAAATCAGGAAACTCATTTTGTAACTTTTCTGTATCCACGAGAGAAGATAAATTCACAAAGATTGGTGGAACATTATCCGTGGGAATTTCTTTTTGTGCATTTTTCAAGAAAGTTTGAATAGATTCAGCTGGCAAAGCCAATAAAACTATTGGTAAGTTTAATAATTCAGAAAAACTAACAGGTTTTACTTCTTTAAAATTATCAGCAAATTTAATTCGCCTTTGTGGTGTTGGATGATAAGCATGAACCTGTACTTCTACTTCATCGAATTGTTGTGTTAATGCTTTCCCCAAGTGACCAATACCGGCAATACCACATGTTATCAAAATATCAGCTCCTTTTTGTTTTCATATATAAACGTAGATGCTATCCGAAAATAGAGGTATACATCTACGTTATTTAATTGTTTGTAAAACATTAAGGCTTGAGAAATACAGTTTTAATCGATGTGAAAAACTCTTTTGCTGCCTCTCCCTGCTCTCTAGAATCTGAACTAGATCCTTTCATACCACCAAATGGCGCGTGTAATTCCACTCCTGCTGTTTCAAAATTTACCCTTACTAATCCTGCTTCAATATCTTCGATAAATTTAAACGCATGTTCTGTGTTTTTTGTGAAAATGGAGGCACTTAAGCCAAATTCAATGTCATTAGCTATGTCAATCCCCTCTTCTACAGAGGATACTTTCATTAGAGCAAGAACTGGACCAAACACTTCTTCTTGTCCAAGTGTCATATTAGATTTTACATTTTCAAAAATAGTTGGCTCTACAAAGTATCCTGATTGTAAATTGGTATCTTTAGGTTGCTCTCCACCCGTTAGTAAAGTAGCACCTTCTTCTTTTGCTTTATCAATGTAGTATAAAATTGATTCTAATTGCTGTTCATTAACAGTGGGAGGGAGGTCTGTTTCCTCAAATAATCCATCTCCAATTTTCATAGCTAATGTTTTTTCTACTAGTTTTCGTTTGAATGATTCATATACATTCTTATGAACAATAACACGACTTGTGGCAGTACATTTTTGCCCTGTAGAACCATAACCTCCGCTGATAGTTGCTTTCACTGCTTCATCCAAATCTGCGTCATCAGCTACAATGAGAGGATTTTTTCCACCCATTTCCAGTTGATATTTTGCCCCACGAGCAACAGCTCCTTTTGCTACTATTTGTCCTATTTTATTAGATCCAGTAAAAGAAATACCCTTAATATCTGAGTGAGTAATGATTCTTTCTCCTACTACAGAGCCTCGTCCTGTTACAAAGTTTACTACTCCTTTAGGAATACCAGCTTCTTCGAGGCACTCAATGACCTTCGCAGCTGTTATAGCAGCATCTTGGGCTGGTTTAAACACGACAGTATTTCCGTAAATAATCGCTGGTGCCATTTTCCAAAGGGGAATTGCAACTGGAAAGTTCCAGGGAGAAATGATACCAACAACACCTAAAGGTACTCGATTGGTATACATGAGTGCTGAACTGTTCGAAGCTGGAATAACATCTCCTGTTTTTCTCATCCCCTCTCCAGCATAATATCGTAAAATTGCAACTCCACGATTTGTTTCACCTTTTGCTTCTTCAATAGGTTTTCCCATCTCTTTAGTCAATGTTTCTGCTATTTCTTCTTGACGACTTTCAAGAATTTCAGCTGCTTTATAAAGAATGTTTCCTTTGGCTGCCCCGCTCACCGCCTTCCAACTCTTTTTTGCAGCTTTTGCAGCTTTTACAGCCTGATTGACATCTTCTTCAGAAGAATTTTGAAAACTGCCGATAGTTTCTTTATTCGTTGGGTTAATACCGAATAATGTTCCTTCTTCATTTGAAGTATTACGCCATTTCCCATCTATAAAATTTTGGTATACTTTAACTTGTTCTGTCATAATTGATTGTCTCCTTCCTTCTATTTTTGAAATTTTTATATGCAATTATAAAATTAGCTAATTTACTTAGAATCTACTTAAAAAAATCGTAAATTCCTGTAAATTACACAATTATTTAATCGTTGATGAGTGAATTTAAACTCAAATTTTTGATATTTTTCATATTATGAAACAAATTAATACATGCTTAAATTTAAAGAAAATGCCATGTTTTCACTTTTTTGTTTGTTGATCGTCAATAACTTTGTATTTATTAAGAAAAAAACTTTATTTAAGTTTTTTAGCAGTATCAAAAATATTCTTTTGTGATTCTTTTAAATGTTTATACATTGCTTTATAAGATTCGTCAATATCACGTCTTTTTATTGCATCAAGTATCCTTTTATGAGCATTAATCACAAGGTTTGGATTTGCTGGAGGATAGAATGCATTTTTTCTATATTCATATAATGATGTAACCATTGTTGAATACATAAATTGTAAGAACTTATTCTTGCAAGCAATTAAAATACATGTATGGAATTTCTCATCTCCTTCTACTAAATGATCAAATCTCTCTAGCTTTGCATTTTCTACCATATAGAAATGAATATGTTCAAGTTCTTCTATTTCTTTTTGACTAATCCTTTCACATGCCATAGAGGTAATGGTTGGTTCTAATACTATTCGAGCTTCAATAAGTTCATTTATATCAAACTTATTTTGTTCAATCCAATTTGTAAATTTTTGATAATCAAATTCTTTTTTATCCCTTACAAATGTGCCTTGTCCTCGCTTAGTTTTTGTGTACCCTTCAGCTTGTAATAAGGTTAATATTTCTCGAACTGTGGCCCGACTAATCCCTAGCAATTCCGCTAACTCATTTTCATTTGGTAATTTCTCATTTATAGAAAGACTTCCTGAAATAATTTTCTCTTTTATTTGCTTGACTCCTTCTTCAACAACTTTTGGGTGGGAAATTTTTTTCAACATTTTTAGGCTCCTTTTTAAATAAATCAATTATAACTTTAACATAGTAAACTGAGGTTATAATTCTTATTTTTTATTTAAAGTTAAAATCATATTTATTTATGAAAGAAAACTGAGCACTTTGCTAGTGCTTAGTTTAATTAAGATTGAGGGTTTGATAATATACAGGGTAACTATCTCCCGTAAATTGCAAGATATAAACGTGATGCACGATGCCATCTACGAATGCAGCGGTTAACACTGCATGATAAATATTATATTTCATCAGCTAAACTCTAAAATCGACTCTGATAGGGTTGGCAAGTTTTATTTGGGTTCTAGAAGATCTTCTTAGTTGTTTTGCACCTTATGTTCTTTTTCAAAGTACAAAATAATTTTATTTATTTGCTTTAACATTTTTAGACCAAAAAGCTGAAATAAAAGTCAATAAAGCTATACTTAAAAATATCAAAGCTATAGGTCTTTCATATAAAAAGGAGACACTTCCCTTATTCATAATCATTGCTTGACGAAAATTTTCTTCAATCATCGGTCCTAATATAATTGCTAATATAATAGGTGGTATAGGTATATTTCCTTTTCGCATTAAATAACCAATAGTACCAAACCCAAGCATTACAAAGACATCAAACATGGTATTATTCAAAGCATAAGAACCGACTACTGTTAAAACAAAAATAATAGGCAAAAGTATTTTTAAGTCTATACTTAAAATTCTTTTAAAATAATTTATTAATGATATACCAAATATAAACATAAATATATTAGCTATAATCATAGCAGCAAACAAGCCAAATACTAATCCTGCATCGTCTTGAAACATTTTTGGTCCAGGCTGAATTCCATGAATTAAAAATGCCCCTAACATAACTGCAGCTGCTGCATCTCCCGGAATTCCAAATACGAGCAAAGGAATCATGGTTCCTCCTGTTACACCATTATTTCCTGATTCCGGGCTAGCAATTCCCGATAAACTACCCTTTCCAAATTTTTCTTTGTTTTTTGACCAACGTTTAGCTTCATTATAACTGATAAATGCAGCAATATCTGCGCCAGTACCAGGGATTGACCCAATGAAAGTACCAATAAAGGAAGAACGCAACATAGTTGGAACTAATTTTATAGTTTCCTTCATAGAAATTAATTTTGAAGTTAACTTTTTAGTGATTTTAGATTTACTATTTATGTTATCCATATTGATTAATATTTCCGAAACACCAAATAAGCCAATTAATGCAGGTACTAAATTTATTCCGTTCATTAGATTCTGTGTACCAAAAGTAAATCTAGGGGCAGCAGTAGTAGGATCCATTCCTATCATAGCTACTAGAAGGCCAAAACACGCAGCAATTACTCCTTTTAATGGTGAGTCAGCAGAGACACTGGAAATGATACTTAAACCAAATATAGTTAATGCAAAGAATTCAGGTGCTCCGAACTGCAAAGCAATTTTAGCTAATAAAGGAGAAAAAAAGGTTAGAGTGAGAACGCTAAATAAACCACCAAATGTCGAAGCAACAACTACAGTGCTAATAGCTTTACCAACTTCACCTTTCTGTGCTAAAGGATATCCATCAAAAACAGTAGCTGCTGCTGCAGGCGTTCCTGGTATTCGCATAAGAATTGAAGCGACAGAGCCACCAAATGTTCCACCAATAAACACTGAAACCATTAAAGTAATTGAGGCCAATGGAGACATGCCAAAAGTAAAAGGAAGAAGTAAAGCAATTGTCATAGTTGATGTCAGCCCAGGTATTGATCCAACTACAATACCTAACAAAACACCAATAACAATTGTTAGCAAAATTTCTATGGATAAAATTTGCTCGAATCCTTGTAGTAACATAAGTTTCTTCCTTTCTTTTGTCAAAAGTATTAAATAAAAATACCAGAAGGTAATTGTACAGAGAAAATAATATTAAATATAATATAAATACTAAATGTTGTAATAATTGAAATTAACAAACATTTAATTACACTTTTTACGCCTAAAAAGGATAAATATCCATACAAAAAAAGAAGTGTTGAAATAACAAATCCTAAAACTGAAATAATAAATAAATATACTGAAAAAATAACAATAGATGCTAACACCTTTATAAAAGAATCTTTATTAAAAAGTTCTTTTAATAGTGTCGAATCATCTGATTTTAGTGTTATTAAGATAAGACCTGATGAAAGTATTAATGCTAATATTGAAATAACAATAGGGAAAACGGTTGGACCAATATCGTATTGAATGCTTGTTCCAGGTAAGAAAAATATTGCATACAACAAAATAGATATTGATATACATATCATGACTATACTAGTTAAATAATTATAGACTTTCAATAATATCACGCTCCTGTAATTACGAGCATTTTCTATATTTTATACAATTGATCCTATGTATAATGAAATGATTTACTAATGATTATAAAATTGCTTGATATACTCCTTTAAATAATAAAGAGTATATCGAAGCAACGTTTATTTATTTTTATTGTATCTACGTTTTTAAAGTACTAACTTACGGTTTTATTCATCTTCATCATTTTCCTTTGCTATTTCTATAATTGGTTCTAACTCAACTTCATCTTCTTCTACTTTTTCAGTAAAGTCTTCTGAATTCAAATAATCTATTGTTAAGTAAGAATCATCCATAAACTCTATAAATTCAGAATCCTCCGTTATATTTTTGATTGCTTCTTCCAAAGTTTCTATCACTTCTTGTGGGGTATCTGATGGCACTCCTATACCTCGATAACTACCAGATTGAATATCCAGTCCTTCCTCTTCAAACGTAGGTGTGTCTTCAAATCCTTCTAAGTCTACTCGTTCATCACCCATGACTGCTAACGGTTTTAACTCTTCGCCTAATACTTGAGATTCTACTTCTGCCGGATTGTATAAGCCGAAGTCGGCTCTTCCTCCAAGTAAATCTTTAATTGCAGGAGCAGCTCCATCATAAGGAGACGTGATAAAATCTAAATCTGCTTCTTCTGAATATTGAATTGCATAATAGTTTGGCATTACAGAGGCCGCAAAAATCAAATCTCCTGGATTTTGCTTTATTTCCTCTGTTAAGTCATCTAAAGTTTCATATTTTGAATCTTCGGGTACGACTAAAACGGCAGGATCACTTTCAACATTTGCAACATAATTAAACTCTGACGTTTCAAATGGGGCAGTTCCTAATAAAGGTAAAGAGACTGCTTCTCTTGTTACAATTGTAAGCGTATATCCATCTGGCTCTGCATTTAAACCTTCATTCATTCCATTAGCACCTTGACCACCTTCACGATTCTCAATTATCACATCGACTCCTAATTCCGATGACAACTCATTTCCTACTGCTCTTGCTACAGCATCAGTTCCTCCACCTGAAGCAAAAGGGACAATAAGAGTGATAGATTTGTTTGGATAGTCGTCATTAGCTACTCCTTCTTTATCTCCACAGCCGCTAAGCAATAAAATAACACTTATAAAAGATACTAACATCACAATTGTATGCCTTTTCATTTTTAAAAAACACCCCATAATTGTTTATTTTATGAAGAATAAAAAAACAAGATTAAAAAAGCAAAGTTTAGTAAAAGTTTACAATCCATAGAAAATTAAGGTTCTATTATAGAATCACTTAATTTCATTTATATTTTTTATAAAGTCAAAATACATTTGTCTAAACAATTAGCTTTAATAAGTTAACTATTATTATTTTATATTTCTTGAAATAAACTCATATAATTGAGCGCAAAACATTGCGCCTCCATCAATATTTCCTTTGCTTTTTTCTCCAAGCCAACTTGATCTTCCTGTTTGAGCAACCATTTGTATAGTTTTATTAGCTTCTTTTTTAGCTATATACGCTGCATATTGCAGTGCATTTTTATTATCTTTTCCTTCGCTTATAGATTGATTATAAGCATCGACAGCTGGGATTAAAGCATCTAATATAGTTTTATCTCCTAATTTAGCATTTCCTCTATACTGAATTTCATTTATCATTTCTTTTTGTACTTCTCCCCAATTTACATTACGAAAAGATGTCTCATTACTTATTAATTTGCTAGACTTCGTAAAAGCAAGTGCAATAAGAACCCCTAATGTAGAAGGAGCGTTCTTTCGTATGGTTTCTCCTGCTAAAAAAAACCATTCTTTTACAGATAAGTCTTGTTTTGAAACCTCTTGTAAAGCTTCTCCTGCCCGAATTAATGTGCTGCCTAAATCGCCATCTCCTTGTGCAGCATCCAAATCATTCCAATAACTTTTATTTTCTTGTAAAAATTCAATTAAATTATCTGTAAATTCTTTAAACATAAATACTCACCTCTGACTATTAAAAAACGGCGACTTAAATTCCATATTCATATATTTTTCAATTTCATCATCAAGTTTTAATAAACTTATAGAAAAACCTGACATGTTTAATGAAGTAGCGTAGTTTCCTACATAAGATTTGAAAACAACAATACCTTTCTCATTTAAATAATCATAGGTGTCTTTAGCAACAATATACAGTTCCTCTAATGGAGTGGCACCTGATCCATTTATTAATAAAGCAATTTTATCATTTTTATCTAATTGTAAGTCTTCTAATAAATATGTTAAAACATCTTTAGAAATTTCTTTAGCTGGCTTTATTTTTTCGTATTTTATACCAGGCTCACCGTGAATACCCATCCCTATTCCCACTTCGTCCCCTTCTAAAGTAAAAGCAGGTTTATCAGAATCTGGAAGTGTACATGGAGATAAGGAAACTCCCATCGTGACAGTATTTGATATTGTTTTCTCAGCAATTTCTTTTACTTTATCGAGTGAATCTAAACTGTTAGCAGAAGCTCCTGCTGTTTGATATGCAAAAAGTAAGCCAGCCACACCTCTTCTTTTTTTATAATTTTTCCGAGAGGCTGAAGCTATATCATCAGAACCAATAGCAGATTCGACATCAATTTTATCATTTTTTAACATATCTGCAGCTAGATCAAAATTGATTGTATCACCAAAATAATTACCATAAAGAAATAAAATTCCAGATTTGTTATTCACCTCTTTCGATACATTGTATATCGTATCAGCACTAGGAGAAGTGAAAACATTACCAACTGCTACCCCGTCTGCTAATGCGTGACCTACAAAACCAAGGAAAAGGGGCAAATGACCAAATCCTCCTCCTGTAACAATAGAAACTTTCTCATGTTGTGAAGTATTAGATCGAACAATACCTCTATAATCATCTCTTACAAACTTATATTCGTTTGAGTGTGTCAGTATTATTCCCTGCAAAGCTTCTTCAACAAAATTTGCAGGATCATTCATTAGCTTTTTCATTTAGCTCCTCCTTTCAAACTACTTCATCTTAAATAACACCAGCGTGAATTAGAGCTTTATTAATTTCCTTTTTATTATCTTCATCAATTGGATGGAAAGGACTTCTTGGTACTCCAACATCGAAACCACGCTGTCTTAATACTTCTTTCGTTCTAGATGGCATATTATGTTTATCCATAGATGACCATACTGGAGCCATTTTATAATGGATATCTTTGGCTTTCTCAAAATTCCCTTCTTTATAAGCTTTCCATTGTTCAACGCATAAATCAGGTAAAACAGTGTTTGTAGCTGCAATGGATCCTAGAGCACCAAGTGCATAAGTTGGATAGAGAAGTGCATCAATTGCACTATAAACCAAAAGATTATCAGGTAATGTAGACATCATTTTATTTAATGCGTGAATATCTCCTCCACTTTGTTTTATTCCGATTACGTTTTTAATACTTCCTAAACGCTTCATACATTCAGGTGTTATTACTGCGGTCGGTACAACATTATAAATAATAATTGGAAGGTCTACATTATCGCTAATCGCTTTGAAATACTCATAATGAGCATCATCATCAGGAGAAAAGTAATGAACTGGTGTGACCATTAAATAATCAGCCCCTCCATCTTTTGAAGCTTCAGCTGCTATGATAGCTTCTCTGGTAGAATCACGTATTACTCCTCCAACAACAGGAATATTACCTTTTGCCTCTTCTTTACCTATTTCGTTTAGTCTTTTTAATTCTTCTGCAGATAAAGCATAACCTTCTCCTGTGCTACCGCCAATACTAAATCCTGAAATATCATTTGATAACAAAAATCTTAAATGATCACGAAAAGCCTGTTCATTTATAGATTCATCTTCATTAAACACAGTCACTGTTGGTGGTATAATTCCTTCTAATTGTTTATTCATTTAAAAACCTCCATTGTATTTGTCAGATGTCTGACATCCTTGTTTTGTAATATAAACTAAATTTTGAAAATTGTCAAGAGTGGGAATTAAGGTTTTTTGTATTTTAAATTATTTATATTCTTTAATCCAGTTAAAATAAACAAATGTATCTCTTTTAAGGAACATAAGGAAAATGCTATATGTATGTCTTGTTCATGCATAGTCTGACTTAGATTCAGTCTAAAAATGTTGAGATTCACACAAAAATAATGAACGAGAAAGAAATTTAAAAAATCCGCATGAGCGGCGAGCAATTTCAAGGGAGAGTATGAAACATGAGAAAAAGAGGGGGAAAAAACTTTGTTAAATAATAAAATGAGATTCCAAATAAAGGGACCTCATTTTAATTCAAAATATTTTAAGATTGTTCTTAAAAATAACTCAGTAAAAAGAGCACCTTATAGTAAAATTAAAGTAACGACAGAATAACTTACGGAGATGCTCTTATGAATAAACGTTGTAGCATGAATCAATTTATTCTGCCTTTATATTTAGATGTTAAATTTAAAAATGTATATTGCTTTCGCAGTCAATGATTTAATTAACATATTATCATATTTCTATTAAAATTAATTTTGGGACTTGTTTCTTAGAAATGCTTTCTTAAATTTCCTTGCGGTATTGCTAATTTTCTTCTCGTTATCATATCTATATATAGCACTACCTATACCTATACACATGGGATTATGTCTAGTAAGTAGATTAATATTATCTAAATTAATTCCCCCTGTTACCATTAAGGGTATATGCTCCAGTGGCCCCTTTATTAAATTCAAATAATCTAGATTAAAAGAGCTAATAGGGAATACCTTAACAATATCTGCCCCTGTAGTATAAGCAGTTAATATTTCTGTAGGCGTCATTGCACCTGAAATTACAATACACTTTCTATTATTAGCAAGTTTAATTATCTTTTTAGACACAGTAGGAGTGACAATAAAATCAACTCCTAAGTCAATTGCAAATTCAGCCTTATCCAAAGTTAATATAGTGCCTGCTCCCAACAACACATGATTATCATAGTGATTTTTCAGGACTTTTAGAGCCTCTAACCCATTCTCATTTTCAATAGTGACTTCAATTGCTCGAACCCCCCCTTTTATAAGTGAATCGGCAATTTTAACAATATCATGAGGATGAGAATTTCTTATAACAGCAACAATTCCTTCTTCCTTTAATTTATTAAAAATATTGCTTTTATCCATAAAAATCCCCTTTCTTCCTACAAATATATAAATGTGTGTATTATCGTGTAATATGCCCTTTAATTCCTAAAAGTATATCAATATCTTCTTTATAAGGTAATCCTTCATTATCTCCAGGAACACTTATAACGTAAGAAGCAACAGCATTGGAAAAATATAATGATTCCTCGAGAGACTTATTGTCAATTAAACTATATATATACCCAGCCATAAATCCATCTCCTGCTCCGATTATGTCTACTATTTTACTGGGGCTAAAAGCTGGTGATTTAACAATTTCTCCATCTTTGTATCCAATAGCCCCTTTATCTCCTTGTTTAAGCACAAAGTGGGATATATTATATTTTTGAACAGACTTTATTATATTGTCTAGTCTTGCGGAATCAAACATAATTTCAGATTCCTCCTCTCCCATAACAATGACATCGACATGAGGAAGAAAGGTTAACAGTGTATCTTTGGCTTCCTTAACGTTCCAAAGTTTCAGACGTATATTTGGATCTAGTACGACAAGAACATTATGCTTTTTAGCAATTTTTAATAAATGAAGTATTATATGTTTATTTATTTGATTAATAGAAGGAAATACCCCACTTATATGCAATATTTTAGTTTGCTTAATATAATTTTCATCTATATCTTTTACTTTAAACTCATTTGTGGGAGACTTATCGCGATAATAATATGAATTAATACGTATTTCATCAAATATTTCTTTAAAATAGATTGATGTGGGAAATCCTTCGACAAAACCTGCATGGCTTGTATCAATAGATTCACTACGGGCATAATTGATAATAAATCGACCAAACTCATCTTTTCCTACTTTTGTAATCCATCCAGTGTGAAGCCCTAATCTAGAGCATCCGATGGCAACATTAAGTTCAGCTCCTCCTATTTTTCGTTCAAAAGTGTTAACGAAGCGTAAAGGGCCTTCAGTTAGTGGGTTCATGGAAATAAGGGCATCACCTATAGTAATAACATCCATAATATCAATCCTTTTATTTAAAATTTATACTAATATAGAAAATAGGCCCTTAATCTATCGAAAGATAAGAGCCATGAAGGTATAAAAATCAACTGATTTATAAGATTCCATATTTTTTAAAAGCTTCGGATATTTTCATACCTTTTTTAAGCTCTTCACGCATATTGTCTTCTCCATTTACTTTGTTGAAGGCTTTCTGTACTACTTGATCTTCTAAATCTTTTGGAACAATAACAACACCATCAACATCCCCTATGACTAAATCCCCGGGACTTACAGTAACTCCTCCGCAATCGATGATAACATCATTATCAACAACATCATTACGCCCAAAAGAGTCTGTTGGTTTAAAACCTTTTGTAAATACTGGAAACCCCATATTCTTTAATTGTTTTGCGTCCCTTATCATTCCATCAACGATGGCGCCTCTTCCGCCAGCTGCAGAAGTAACTGTTCCTAATAGCTCTCCAAAAAAACCGGAACGATTAGAACCACCCAAAGACGCAATAATTACATCTCCCTGACCTACACTGTCTAATAGATCAATTAACTTAACATAAGGCTTTTTCGGCTCCCTATTAATCTCTGTTACCTGAGCTGTTTTAGCCCTTCCTACTAAAACTTTTTTTGAATCGAGTGGCCTTAAATCAGGATCTGTAGTTTGATTACGATATCCCAAGGAATCTAGAGCATCAGAAATAACAGAAGAATAAACGTTTTCCTCTAAATAATCATAATACTCTTTAGAAAGCTTATCAAAATTGTTTGTCATCATATCCTCTCCTAAAATTATATATTATATTATCGATAATATTGATTTAGTATTATATACTATATGTTTATAAAAATCAATATCATCTATACTCCAATATGTAAAAGTAGTTATTGACATTTATTATTATATATAGTATTATCGATAAAAATAAAATTAAAGGGTGTACAAAATGAACAATGAGACAATAGACAATATTTCCTTAACAGAAAAAGTGTATTTATATTTGTATGACGCTATTTTATCTGGAGCATACAGACCAGATAAAAGATTATTAGTTTTAGATATATCTAATGAGCTACAGTTGAGTCAAGCACCTGTGAGAGAAGCATTGGAAAGATTAAAGCAGGAAGGGTTGGTTAATAAGGAACCAAATAAAAGTGCAGTGGTATCAAGTGTTTCAATAAATGAAATTGAAAATATATACCAATTACGAGAATTACTAGAGGGATTTGCCGTTAAAGAAGCCATGAAAACAATACATTCACAAGATATTGAACAACTATATCAAATCTATGGGGAAATGAAAGCGATGACAAAGTTAGGTGATATATTTCGCTTAAATGAATTAGATATGAGATTCCACACTTTTTTTTACGAACGTTGTGGAAATGCACTTATCCTAAATATATGGAAAGAAATCAGTGTAAAAATTATCAGGTTCATATCCCATACAAATAAAATTTATTTTAAAAATCTTGAAGATGTAGCTGAAAGTCATCTGTCATTAATTAAAGTTGTTGAATCGGGTAATGTTGAAAAAGCGGGTGATTTATTTTCAGCCCATATGAAAGAAGTCTGGTGGCGTATTAAAAAAAACGATACATTTAATCATTTGTAGACTTTTCCATTAAACTTTCTTTAAATTATAAACAAATAAAATTTGGAGGTATGTTTTATGAAAATTATTGATGTACAAACGGCTGTAGTTGAAGCTAATTTCGACTGGACTTTTGTACGAGTGTATACAGATAAAGGGAATTATGGAACGGGGGAATGTTTTTGAATACAATCAAAGGCGACATATGATAATTATACGCAGGCATTTAGTGATTGGCTGAAAGAAAACCATGTTGATATTAAGAATTTTGATGATATGAAACGTGAAGTACTTATACAATGTTTACAAGAACGTAATTCTAATGGTTATCCCCTCAAACAATTAGTCGGGATCTGTGAGCATTAAATAAGCTTTTTAAAATAGATATCATAAAAAGGAAGCTAATTTAACGCAGCGTAGATAAAAAACACTCTCATGTTGAACGTGAACATGATAATACAATCCTCAAACTATGCGAAAGAAATTGATTTGGCAAAAGCGATAGGTATTCGAAGAGAATCATTTGTGACTGGTGATTACAGTTTTAAAAGAAGGCCAAATTTATAATGTTTTATATCCCCCCTAAAAAGGTTAATAATATAAATAATACTATCTATTTTTAGGGGGCTTGTTAATCGGGGATTTCTAACTTTAAATATCTCTTGAAATTGGATATATCACAATTAACTCTCAATACTACTTTCTAATTCATCAAGGCCTTGCTCTACCACATAATTAATAAACTCCGTTTTAAATCCCCTTCTATGTTTAGAGAAATGATTTAACCTTTTCATTAAATCATTTCTTATTAAAAATGTATTCCTAGTGTGTGTATCTTCT
>Ga0079226_10002392_pt1 | contig 14475 bp, 12 predicted proteins | sample Poulit2014_FD_76345 | JGI IMG/M metagenome (GOLD analysis project Ga0079226, IMG submission 76345) | Agricultural soil microbial communities from Georgia to study Nitrogen management - Poultry litter 2014 | ecosystem: Environmental > Terrestrial > Soil > Agricultural land | place: USA: Georgia... | reverse complement strand
TTGCGGTCGTCAAATATCCATGCGGATGGGTCCAGTGTAATCTGGTAGCGGACATTGCCCAATATTTGTATAATCATTATCTTCTCTCCTTACGCTATAATTATAACAGACTTGCAGAATGAAAATAAATGACATTTGCACTTTTATGAGCTCTGTAATTGCTTGCTTTTTTGTACTCTGTGAGATAAAATTTTATAGAGAGTTCCAGGAAAGGGGATTTTTTCGTGTCCAGTAAAGAAGAATTAAGTAAACAGGCATATGAGCAGCTAGAGAAGGACGCGGAGAAGATTGTCCAGCTCATAGAGGTTCAGATGGATAATCTGACAATGCCCCAGTGTCCTGTCTATGAAGAGGTTCTAGACACTCAGATGTTCGGCCTGTCCAAGGAAGTGCATTTCGCATCGAGGCTTGGCCTGATTGATCCGGTAGTTGGACATGAACTTTTGGAACGGCTTGAGCAGGAAGTTTCCAAAGTGCATGATGCATATATGAGAGACGAGAATAGAGTCTAAAGAGATTTTGATCTTTAGACTTTTTTTAAATGAGGGATTGTTTTGACATTCATTAAGGACTTCTTCAACTACGTTAAGGTGTATTCCAAATACGTGGATTTCACCATTGTGATTACATATGTTCTGCTCAGCCTGGTCGGGCTGACGATGATCTACAGCGCCAGTATGGTGGTTGCATCAAAGAGCGATATCACCGGCGGTAATCCTAGCCATTATTATACCAGGCAGATAGTATCCATGATACTGGGTTACGGCATTGTTTTCGTCATGGCGTATTTCATGTCAGGGGAATTCCTCAGGAATAAATACTTCCAGATGCTCGCGACGGTGGCCATACTGCTTCTGCTGATCGTCACAGTCATTTTCGGTACGGAAGTGAACGGTGAGAAAAACTGGATCCGCCTTGCCGGATTCAATTTCCAGACATCCGAGTTCTTCAAAATAGTGACGATATTGTATCTGTCATATATTTATGACCGCAAGAAAGACCGGTTGAAACGGCTGGAATGGGGGCATCTTGCGCCCGTCGGATTCATAGGTATGTGTACGATGCTCGTCATTTCCAATGACTTCGGCACGGGACTTGTGATTGTCGGTATCATCGCGGGCATATTCATATATTCAGGCATCCCGCTGAGATTCCTGCTGAAAGTCGGCACGGCCCTGTCACTCGCCGCCGGCGCCGTCGGTGTAATCATCTACCTGATCAAAGGGAGCATCCTGTCTCCGCACCAGTCGGCACGTATTGATACATTCCTGCACCCATTCAACGATCCGACGGGGACAGGATATCAGCTGACCAATGCACTTGTTTCCATTTCGCACGGAGGGGTTACAGGCACCGGACTCGGGAACGGCATCATGAAGCTTGGCTATCTGCCGGAACCCCACACCGACTTCATATTCGCGGTCATCGCTGAAGAGCTCGGTCTGATCGGTGTCATTGTCATACTCATCCTGTATCTGGTCATCGTCATAAAAGCATTGAGGTATGCTGCGATCTCAAAAGATAAATTCTACAGTCTCGTCTGTATGGGTGTCGCAATCTACATCACCTTCCAGCTGTTTGTAAACCTCGGCGGCATTTCCAAGCTGATACCGCTGACCGGGGTACCGTTGCCTCTCTTGAGCTACGGAGGTTCTTCATTCTTGAGCATATCCATAGCCATCGGATTGCTTGTCATTTCAGCCAAGCATGTCAAAAAGGAAAAGATTGCGGAAAAAGGGAAGGTATAGAGTCCCGGAACAGAAGGAATATTGGACAGTCCATCCTGCATGGACTGTCTTTTATATAGAAGGAGAGTTCTGAATGGGAATAACAGTACACGGCAGAAAGCTTATGATTGACGGAAACAGGGCAGCGGATTATGCTGCATATGAAGATGCCTGGACATACCATAAAGACGGAAATGTGTGGCGTTTTGTCGACCTGAAAGATGCGGCCGGCCGCATTGCCCGTATTGCTGTCATACGAAACGGCAGGCTCGATGACGGAATGTCTGCAAAAGCTGCTCTTTCCCGAAAAATAATCAAGGATGAAATCCGGAGTCTCCTGGATGATGAATACCTTCTGAAAGAACACTGCCGAACGGACAGGCGTACCCTCGGGCTGTTCAGGAGTCTGACTGAAGTGGCGTCACAGAACAGCCGGTACGTGCCGCTCATGGAACATGTTGAAATGATGATACAGCTTAAAGGCAATCTTGAGTCGGCACTCGTCATTTTAAAGGGGACGATGGTGGAAATAGCTGAAACCGGATCATATGATGAAAAGAAGATGGAGGCTTGCCTTGATGATTATGTACGGAAATATCTTTTTCCGCTGGAATATGAAATCCAGGTGAGGGGATATCTTCTACAGGCTGTCTATTCTGATCTTCACGCCGATCTCGAAGCGAAAAGGTTCCGGCTTGGCTGGTGGAGATCAGGACGGCTGAGGAAACATGCGGAAATGATGGCGGGACTGGATATGAAAAACACGCCGTGGATCACCATACTTGAAGAAAATTTGGAAAAACCGCTGGATGATAAAACGGGTGATGAAAAAATGATTGCTGCTATGAAGAGGCATCTCAGAAGACAGTCAGAACTGAAAGCGGAGAGTATCATATACAATGGGACCGGGCCTCTCTGAGCCTCCCGTCCATCGCATGATGGACAGGAGGCGAGTCATAACGTATTTTGGAAACGTTTACATTTGTAAAAAGTAAAATTAGGGGTGAATATTATTGTATATATTCTGAATATTTATTATAATTAGCTATTATGTGGAAGGGGGATTAACATGAAAAAGATAAATAAGCTCATGGCGGCAAACCGGGGGGAGATAGCTATCCGGATATTCCGGGCTTGTACTGAGCTTGATATTACGACGGTTGCCATCTACAGTAATGAAGATAAAGGGGCATTACATAGATACAAGGCCGACGAAGCATACCTGGTCGGGGAAGACCTCTCTCCGACTGAAAGCTACCTTAATATTGAAGCTATCATAAAAGTCGCAAAAGATGCCGGTGTGGATGCAATCCATCCGGGTTACGGCTTTTTAAGTGAAAACAAGGAGTTTGCAAAGCGGTGTGAGGAAGAGGGGATTATCTTCGTTGGACCGGAACTCCGTCACCTGGATATGTTCGGTGACAAGGTTAAAGCGCGCGAAACAGCACTGTCCACAGGTCTTCCGGTCATCCCTGGTACAGACAGCGCAGTCCAGTCCTATGAAGAAGTCGAGTCATTCATCGAGGAGCATGGTTACCCGATCATCATCAAGGCAATTTCAGGCGGAGGCGGAAAAGGCATGCGCATCGTAACAGAAGATGACAGCCTGAAAGACAGCTACGAGCGTGCCAAAAGTGAAGCCGAGAAGTCGTTCGGGAACAGTGATGTCTATCTGGAGAAATACATCGACCGGCCAAAGCATATCGAAGTGCAGATCCTTGGTGATAACGAAGGGAATGTTGTCCATCTGTATGAACGTGACTGTTCAGTACAGCGTCGTCACCAGAAAGTCGTAGAAGTGGCGCCGTCAGTAGGACTGACGGAGACAATGCGTGAAAAAATCTGTGAAGCGGCCAAAGACATGTCCCAAAAGGTCGGATATGTGAACGCCGGTACTGTCGAATTCCTCGTGTCGGGGGACGAGTTCTATTTCATCGAAGTGAATCCGAGAGTACAGGTCGAACACACTATCACCGAGATGGTGACAGGTGTCGATATCGTGCGGACACAGATTCAGATTGCCGACGGCAACAACCTGTTTGGCGAGGTCATCAATATGCCCGCGCAGGCAGACATCCCTCTCATGGGATGTGCGGTCCAGTGTCGCATTACAACTGAGGACCCTCTCAACGATTTCATGCCGGATACGGGTGAAATAATGGCATACCGTTCCGCAGGCGGTTTCGGTGTGCGTGTTGATGCAGGTGATGGTTTCCAGGGTGCGGTCATTTCACCTTACTATGACTCCCTGCTCGTAAAACTGTCGACCCACGGCCTCACATACAAGGACGCGAATGATAAGATGGCACGGAGTCTTAAAGAGATGCGTATACGCGGTATCAAGACGAACCTCCAGTTCCTGACAAATGTCATCGGCGATGAAAGTTTCCGTAAAGGGGACTATTCCACAAAGTTCATCGATACGACACCGTCACTGTTCGTATTCGAAAAGCCGAAGGACCGAGGTACGAAGACACTGGAATATATATCAACGATCACAGTGAATGGATTCCCCGGTGTTGATAAACGCGACAAGCCGGTGTTTGAAAAACCGAGGATTCCGGATTTCAAGCCTGAAGTACAGGATGGCACCAAACAGATCCTCGACAGGGAAGGTCCAAAAGGGCTTGCGAAGTGGCTGAAGGAACAGGATGATGCGCTGATCACGGACACGACGATGCGCGACGCCCATCAGTCTCTGCTGACAACCCGCATGCGCACATATGACATGAAAAAGATTGCACCGTATACTGCACATGACCTGAAAGATGCCTTCTCACTTGAGATGTGGGGCGGCGCAACATTCGATGTTGCGTACAATTTCCTTAAGGAGGACCCGTGGAGACGACTCGAAACGCTCCGTAAGGAGATTCCGAATGTACTGTTCCAGATGCTGCTGCGTGCTTCGAATGCAGTCGGCTACAAAAACTATCCGGATAATGTGGTCGAGAAATTCGTTAAGGAAAGTGCTGCATCAGGCATCGATGTGTTCCGGATATTCGATTCACTGAACTGGCTTGAGGCGATGAAACATCCGATCGAAGCTGTGCTGAAAACAGGTAAAGTGGCCGAAGGTGCCATCTGTTATACAGGGGATATTCTGGATCCCGGCCGCTCAGATATCTATACGCTCGATTACTATAAAAATATGGCGAAGGAACTGGAGGCTCAAGGTGTCCATATCCTTGCCATCAAAGATATGGCGGGACTGCTCAAACCTGAAGCTGCATACGAACTGATCGGTGAGCTGAAAGCAACCGTCGATATCCCGATCCATCTGCATTCACACGATACGAGCGGCAACGGCATCATGATGTACTCCAAGGCGATCGAAGCGGGAGTGGATGTTGTGGATACGGCTCTCGGGGCGCTGAGCGGCCTGACCTCCCAGCCGAGCGCAAACAGCCTGTATTATGCCCAATCCGGCAACGGCAGGCAGATACGGGCTGACATCGAAGGACTGGAGAGGCTCAGCGAGTACTGGGAGGATGTCAGAAAGTACTATGTTGACTTTGAAAGCGACATCAAGAGCCCGCATACTGAGATCTACAAGCATGAGATGCCGGGCGGCCAGTACTCCAATCTCCTCAGCCAGGCGAAATCAATGGGTCTCGGAGACCGTTATGGTGAAGTCAAGAAAATGTATCAGAGAGTCAATATGATGTTCGGGGACATCGTCAAAGTGACCCCTTCATCCAAAGTGGTCGGTGACATGGCACTGTTCATGGTACAGAACGATCTGGATGAAGAAAGTGTCATTTCACGCGGTCCGCATCTTGATTTCCCGGATTCCGTGGTCAGCTTCTTCAAAGGAGAAATCGGCAGACCGGTCACAGGATTTGATGAAGAACTGCAGAAAACGGTACTGAAAGGAACAGAGCCATTAGCGGAACGGGCCGGTAAAGTGCTCGAGCCTGTGGATTTCCTTGAACTCAAGGAAGAGATGTCACAATTCTGTGAGCATGATATCACGGATAAGGACCTGCTTTCATATGCGCTCTACCCGAAAGTGTACAGGGAATTCCTGGCGACAAACCAGAGGTATGGCAACGTGGAAGTACTTGATACACCGACGTTCCTGTTCGGCATGAGGAAGAATGAAATTCTTGAGATCGAGATTGACAAGGGCAAGACACTCATCGTAAATCTCCTTTCAATCGGACATGTTCATGAGGACGGCTACCGCTGGATGTACTTCGAACTTAACGGATTCCCGAGAAAAGTATATATCAAGGATGAAAATGTCGAGTCCAAAGTGGCGAAACTGAAAAAGGCTGATCCGGCTGACCTCGGCCATATCGGTGCCCAGATGCCGGGTACGGTCAGCGCGATCAAATTCAAGGCAGGAGATGAATTCAAGAAAGGGGATATCATCATCATCACGGAGGCTATGAAGATGGAGAACTCCGTCAAAGCACCATTTGACGGCAAGGTGAGCGAAGTATTCGTTGACGCCGGGGATGCTGTTGAATCCATGGATCTGATGATGACAGTCGAAAAATAGATGCAAAAAAGCGATCCTGCGGGATCGCTTTTTTTGCATTTATTTGGTTCTTGAAAGCAGCATGATAAAGTAGCACAGCAGTCCGAAAAGAAGAGTGATGAACAATGCATGCAGCAGAGCGATGAATATGTTCACCAGTGTGAATACACTGAGCATTCCTGTTGTCGCCTGCAGCAATACAAGGACGAAGGCGAGGATCCATCCGTTCCTGATTACCTTGTATCTGCTGTAATATCTTATTGCATGAAGCATTATGATGAAAATCCAGATGACTACTATACCTGCAAGGGCGCGGTGGCCCATCTGCACCCACTGGTAGAAATCCATCGCCCAGAACTGTCCGGGCTGACAGTGCGGCCAGCTCAGACAGGCGAGTGAAGACTCAGTATGTCTGACGAGGGCTCCGCTGTAGACCACCAGATATATATATATCGTCAGGAAGATCGTATTGTACCTGAGGAACGGTCCGAAAGCCATGATTTCTGATTCAAATTTGGTATCGACTTCAAAGATAAGCAGCGTAAGCAGCAGCACCGCCGCAAAGCTGATAAGTGATATCCCGAAATGTGCCGCGAGAATGAGATCATTCTGTCCCCACATTACTGCTGCAGCACCAATCAAAGCCTGCGCGAGAATGAATCCGATGCTGAGTGCGACAAGGAATTTTGTTTCCCTCTTATGCGGGATGATTTTCAGAACCATGTAGCTCAGCACCCCGACCAGTATGATTGCGATGCCTGATATACCTCTGTGGGCAAGTTCGATGATGGTTTCAATCGGCCAGTCGGTCGGCACGAGTTTTCCGTGGCACAGGGGCCAGGATTGTCCGCATCCGTCGGCCGATTCCGTCTTAGTGACGAGAGCGCCTCCGATTTGGACGAAGACCATCATGAGCGTTGTTACCGCAGCCACAATTTTCAAGTTTTTATACAATGGTAACACCTCAATAATTCAAATGCTTTTTATCATATCAGAATTACAATATATATGATAGAACCCGTCAGAGCAAATGTTAATCTGCTGAAATGCCCTTAACAATTCTGGAATATATGGTAAAATCGATATGTACAGAAGCTCTTTAACAAGTATAAATCAGATTGGCGTTTTTCATGTGGCACATTGATGAACAATTTTTGAACAATATAAAATGTAACGAATTTATTTCAGAAATGTATAGTAAATGTGACCTTTTTAATTTATTATTAAATATAAATGTGTTTATTGGCGAAAGGAGGCGTATGGATGCAAAGTGATGTATATGGAAATGATGTGCATCATGTCGACAAGGGAATAACTTTCAAAGCTGTAAAGACCTTAGTCAAGGAAGGGATCATAAAAGCGAACCTGATGCCCGCTTTTGCTGCCGGTTTCCTCGCGGTGATGTATTACGGACAGTCTTTTTTCGCAAACATTCCCGTCCTTCTGCTTATGGTTCTCGCAACTGCACTGGTCATCGGCGGCGTTGCCGCACTCAATAATTATTATGACCGTGACATCGATTCTGTAATGGAATCGAAGCTGGACCGGCCGAGTGTCGACGGCACTTTCAGTGTTGGACAGATACTGGCAATCGGCTTTTCGATGCTGATTGCGGGTGAGATCATCCTGTTCATGATCAATCCGACCGCTGGAACGCTTGGACTGATCGCTGCTTTTGGATATGCAGTCGTCTACTCGATCTATGCCAAAAGGCATCTGCTGTCCAATACAGTAATCGGTGCAATTCCCGGAGCGATGCCGCCTTTGATCGGCTGGGCCGTGATCGACCCGGGCCTTCACCTGCTTGCCTGGGCAATGTTCATCGTAATGTTCATATGGCAGCCGCCGCATTTTTATGCGTTGGCCATCAGACGGAGCGATGAATACAGCGAGGCTGGCGTACCAATGCTTCCTTCCGTAAAAGGAAATCACCGCACAAGGGTGTCCATCATATCCTGGGTGGCACTTCTTTTGTTCACACCGCTGCTCATGATGGAACTCGGGTTATGGTTTTCCGGGCTTGCCACGCTGCTGAATGCCGCCTGGCTCCTGGTTGCTCTCAACAGGTTCCGCCGCATTGAAGACTATAACCGCTATGCCGGTCGGGTATTTGTCTTCTCATTGAACTACATTATTATTTTCTTTGTAATGATCATCATTGCCGGCCTATTATTTAATTTTTAAAGCTTAGTATGAAAGAGGGGCTATTTACATGAAAAATCGTTGGATGAACGCCAAATGGGTAGGTCTCTTATCTGTCCTGATGGTGTTTCTGTCGGGCTGTGGTAAGAATCATCTTAGTACATTGAAGCCTGCGGGTGAGGTTGGACAGGAACAGTTTAACCTGATGCTTCTGTCAATCATCATCATGATTCTGGTAATCCTGGTTGTTGTTGTACTCTTTACCTTTGCACTGACAAAGAGCCGCAGAAGCAAAGTCGGTGAGGATTTTGAACCGAAGGATGTTGCCGGAAACCACACGCTGGAAGTAATCTGGACAAGCATACCGATCCTGCTGCTCATCATTCTCGCCATTCCTACTATCTACTTCACATTCAAACAGGCAGATACACAGGCAATGGAAACTGAAGATGGCGAATTGAACGGGGAAGAAGTGATCGTCAACGTAACAGCGCATCAGTACTGGTGGGAGTTCGAGTATCCGAATCAGGAAGTGGTCACTTCCCAGGAACTTGTAGTACCGACTGATACGAAAGTATACTTCAACCTTCAGGGTGCAGATGTAAAACACTCATTCTGGGTGCCTGCCGCCGGAGGTAAGATGGATACGAACATAGATGGAATTAACAGTTTTTACTTAGTGTTTGACGATGAGAAGGCGCAGGACTCCAACCGTCTCTTCTACGGTAAATGTGCAGAACTGTGCGGACCTTCACACGCACTGATGGATTTCAAAGTCGAAGCACTTCCACAGGAAGAATATGAACAGTGGCTTGCTGACATGAAGGCTGTTGAAGAACCTGCACAGGCATCAACTGAAGATGCCGCCGAAGGACAGGAAATCTTCAATAACTCATGTATCGGATGTCACGCTGTGACACCTCAGGGGGCAGGCGCACAAGGACCGAACCTTGCAAACTTCGGTGACCGGGACCTTATCGCAGGTTATCTGGAACACGACAAAGAGAACCTGGTGGACTGGATTTCCGATCCTGAAAGCCTGAAACCTGGCAACAAGATGACAGGTGCATATGACCTGACTGAAGAGGAGATAGATAAAGTCGCTGAATATCTGATGGGGCTGAAAGTTGAGGAAGGCTCCGGAGATGTCAGTGCATCAAAAGAAAATGCTGAAGAATCTTCAGAGGAAGAGTCATCAGAAGAGGGGGGTAACTGATAATGGCATCCGCAACTAAAAAGAGAAGTGTCGGATCTGTAATATGGGATTACATGACTACAGTCGACCATAAAAAAATAGCAATCCTTTATCTGATTGCCGGTGGATTCTTCTTTGCTCTGGGCGGTATAGAAGCAATGCTGATACGTATTCAGCTTGCCGTACCAAACAACGACTTCCTGTCTGCAGGACTGTTCAACGAAGTAATCACCATGCACGGTACAACCATGATATTCCTGGCTGCAATGCCGCTTTTGTTCGCATTCATGAACGCGACGGTGCCATTGCAGATCGGGGCACGTGACGTAGCCTTCCCATTTCTCAACTCACTGGGTGTCTGGCTGTTCATCTTCGGCGGTATCTTCCTGAACCTTTCATGGTTCATGGGGGGCGCGCCGGATGCAGGCTGGACGAGCTACGCCTCACTTTCAATCAACTCACCTGGACATGGTATCGACTTTTACGCAATCGGCCTTCAGATTGCCGGTGCAGGTACGCTGATCTCAGGTATCAACTTTGTCACTACAATCATTTCAATGAGAGCACCGGGTATGACTTACATGAGGATGCCGCTGATGACATGGACAACACTTGTCGCTTCAGTGCTCATCGTATTCGCATTCCCGCCGCTTACAGTAGGTATTTTCCTGCTGACATTTGACCGTATGTTCGGATCCAGTTTCTTCCTTGTTGAAACGGGGGGGAACACGATTATCTGGGAGCATCTGTTCTGGATTTTCGGGCACCCTGAAGTTTACATCCTGATTCTGCCGGCATTCGGTATATTCTCGGAAATATTCGCTACATTTGCACGTAAGAGACTGTTTGGTTACTCCGCGATGGTATTTGCGACTGTCCTGATCGGTTTCTTCGGGTTCATGGTTTGGGCTCACCACATGTTCACAGTTGGTCTCGGGCCGACTGCCAACGCAATTTTTGCAGTAGCCACAATGGCAATTGCCGTACCGACCGGTATCAAGATTTTCAACTGGATATTCACCATATGGGGCGGCTCGATCGAGTTTACGACTCCGATGCTCTATGCACTGGCATTCATTCCGTCATTCGTCATGGGCGGGGTCACAGGTATCATGCAGGCAGCTGCGCCGGCCGACTACCAGTACCATGACTCGTACTTCATCGTAGCGCACTTCCACTACGTTATCGTGGGCGGTGTAGTTTTTGCACTGCTTGCAGGTCTGCACTACTACTGGCCGCTGATGTTCAGCACCATGCTCAGCGAGAAGCTCGGCAAGATTACTTTCGTGCTGTTCGTTGCAGGTTTCCATGTGACATTCCTGATCCAGCACTTCCTCGGTCTTTGGGGTATGCCGCGCCGCGTGTTCACTTACCTGGATGGGCAGGGGTATAACACCTCGAACATGATATCCACGGTGGGGGCAATCATGATGGCGGTCGCTGTCATCATCCTGCTGATCAACATCATCATCACTGTTGCGAAGAATGAAAAAGTCGGACGCGACCCTTGGGGCGACGGACGTACACTTGAATGGTCCCTCCCGCTTCCGGTTCCGCATTACAACTTTGCACAAACACCGCTTGTCCGCGGTCTTGATGCATACTGGATAGAGAAGAAGGAAAACGGTGGTAAGATGATGCCGGCCGAATCCCTCGAGGACTTCCATATGCCGAATGGTTCCATCATTCCATTCATACTGTCCTTCGGCCTGTTCGTCGCAGGATTTGGTGCACTGCACTTTGCTTCCGGCAAAGATTGGGCCATCGATGCAGTGGCGGATCTGCCGCAGCACCCTTGGGCACTTCCGGTCCTCATCGCCGGACTCGCAATCGTGTTCATCTCAATGGGTGTCCGCTCCTGGAAGGATGACCTTGGCCACTATGTGAAAAAAGAAGAGGTACTTAAAGACCTTGAAGAACAAGAAAGGGGTGCGAAATAATGGCTAACATGGAATATAATGTGCCGTCGGAAAGATGGCCGGCACACCCGGAAACGGCAACCCTGGAAGGTAAAAATAAATTTATCGGTTTCTGGACTTTCCTTGCCGGTGAGACTGCACTTTTCGCATCTCTCTTTGCAACATACCTTGCACTCAAAGACTCTGTACCAAGTGATGACCATCTGCTTGCTGCAGACCTGTTCCAACTTGAACTTGCATTTGTCATGACGATGTTCCTTTTGACTTCGTCGTTGACAAGTGTTTACGCAGTCTATCACATGAGAAATAATAACTTTTCAAAAATGCAGCTGTGGCTTGGTGTGACAGTATTGCTCGGGTTCGGGTTCCTGGCGCTTGAAATCTATGAATTCATCGAATATACCCACCTCGGACATACGTTCCGTTCCAGTGCATTCGGCAGTGCGTTCTACTTCCTGATCGGTACACATGGTTTCCACGTATGTATCGGCCTGGTCTGGATCTCGCTTCTCATCCTGCGTAACGCAAAGCGCGGTCTGTCCGTCTACACTGCAGCGAAAGTGAACACTGCAGCACTGTACTGGCACTTCATCGACGTTGTATGGGTCTTCATCTTCACGATAGTTTACCTGTTGGGAGTGATGTAATATGGCAGAAATCAAACAAGAATCGATTTCGCAAAAGAAGCTTGAATACATCAGGCGTGAGCGCACGAAGGAAATGCGTCAGCAGATGGTTTCCTTCGCCCTCATGATCTTCCTGACTTTTGTGGCATTCGGTCTGGTGGCGATGGATCTTGATGCATCGTTTGTCATCCCGATTGTAATCGGCATGGCGTTCCTGCAGGTCATCCTGCAGTTCTACTACTTCATGCACATGAAAGACAAGGGACATGAATACATCAAACTTATGATGCTAACAGGCATGTTCTTCGCCATTGCATTCGTAACGACATTCATTTATATCGTATGGATCGGAGCTCCGATCGAGTAGGACAGCAAAGAGGCCGGCACAGTTGTGCCGGCCTCTTTTGTCATCATATTGTCACCCCCGGGCGCTTGATGCCGCGGAGGATTGATTCTATACTTGAAATAAGCGAATTTTTAAAGGATGATCAGTTTGGAAAATATATCGTCTATATCCATATTCGGCTTCGTGGCAAACTGGAGCCCTTATTTCTTCTTGTTCACTGTCCTTTTGACAGTATTCTATTTTCTGATCACTAAAAAGTGGTATCGGAACTTTGAAGGAGGCAGACCGCTCAGAGTGAAGGAAGGCACTGTCTTCGTCACCAGCATGGTCCTTCTGTACGGCATGTACGGAGCACCAGTTGACATACTGAGCCACATACTGTTCAGTTTCCATATGCTGCAGATGGCGGTTGTATTTCTGCTCATTGCACCGCTGTTGTTCTATGCGGTGCCTGAATATGTATGGAAAGCGTTTGTGAATCTGCCTGTCGTGAAGCAGGTATTCATGATTACAAGAAAGCCGCTTGTGACACTCATACTGTTCAATGGCGTATTCTCCATCTACCATCTGCCTGTGGTGCTTGATTTCCTTAAGCAGAGCGGGGCGCTGCACTCGGCATTCAATGCGCTTTTGTTCCTGCTTGCGATACTCATGTTCTATCCGGTTTTCAACAAAGTGGAACCGAGGGAGAAGCACATGGGCGGCCTGTTCAAGATGCTCTATGTCTTCGGTATCGGAGCGCTGCTCACCCCTGCCTGCGGACTGATCATTTTCGCCGGAACACCTCTTTATGAGACGTATACGGATGGGGATGCATGGTTGTCCGCGATGGAGCTCTGCGTACCTTCCGGTGTACTTGATGGCCTGCGCGGCCAGGGGCTGATTTCAGGACCGGAATACTTTACGGATACGACACCTGTCATGGATCAGCAGACAGGCGGCATCATCATGAAAGTGCTGCAGGAAGTGTTCTTCGGCTTCATGCTCGGTTTCATCTTCTTCAGGTGGTTCAAAGAGGAACGCATGGATGAAGAGGAGACGACCAGACGTTCTGTTGAAAATGCCCGGATCCAAAAAGAACTATTCAACCAATACAGATAACCAGTAAGGAGAAATACACCGTGCATCTATTACCAACAATAAGTACTTTTTTCATCGTACTCAGTGCTATTTTCATGGCAGCCGGCATTGTCAAAATCAAAAAGCACCGGGATATTGACGGGCATCAGAAAATGATGAAATATGCAGCTGTCAGTGCAATCATTTTCTTCATAATATATGTATCACGTACGATATTCATCGGCAACACAGCCTTCGGCGGTCCGGATTATCTGGTGCCGTTCTATACGGTGTTCCTCATCTTCCATATCGTCCTCGCAACTACGGGTGCTTTCCTGGGTGGAACACAGATCTATTTCGGTGCCAAGGAGAAGCTCTCGAAACACAGGAAACTTGCGCCGTGGGCTTCGGTCATCTGGTTCGGCACAGCAATCACAGGCGTCATGGTCTATGTGCTGCTCTATGTACTATATCCTGGCGGCGAAACCACATCGCTGATCAGGGCGATTCTGCAAAACTGATTTCGGTACGGATCCATCGGGGTCCGTTTTTTTATTGGCAAATAAAAAAAACAGGACACCGTAGTGTCCTGCAGATGTATCAATGCTTTAGACGAGCGCTTTCAGATCCCTGACGACTGCCCTGATCTTTTCGACTGCATGGTCGACGATGCGGTCCGGGAAATGCTCATCGGCACCGTACTCGATGCCTGTCGGATAGTAATGTTTACCCATGTAAGGATCCATAAGCTGGAGGATTGCATTATTCGCACCCACATCGCCTTCCAGTGTGTAGCCCGGCATGCGTAAGTAGTAGATGCCCTCCGGTACTTCATATTTGAAGTCATAGGTCATGCGTTCGTAGTCCCAGGAACCCCCGAGTACGAGACCGTTCTTGTTCATTGTGTCTTGCAGTATATCCTGAGAAATAACCATCGTCTCAAGACCAGAGTTTTCAAATACCATGAAATTTCCTCCC
>Ga0079226_10002391_pt1 | contig 14480 bp, 11 predicted proteins | sample Poulit2014_FD_76345 | JGI IMG/M metagenome (GOLD analysis project Ga0079226, IMG submission 76345) | Agricultural soil microbial communities from Georgia to study Nitrogen management - Poultry litter 2014 | ecosystem: Environmental > Terrestrial > Soil > Agricultural land | place: USA: Georgia... | reverse complement strand
GTGAGCGGTTTGTTTTTACACAAATTCAAAAAGGAAGGCAGAAACATATATGTAGATGCTAACGTGCGATCTTCAGCCACAAAAGAAGATCAAGACCGTATTATTGAGACTTTAATTGCAGACCCCAATAACGCGGGCAATACCATCTCAGACATCTATAGAAAAACGATCAGTGAGTTAGATAATAAAAGCTGGAATGCAGGAACAAATCTGACCTACTCAGAGCCGCTTTCGGATCTAAGTAGAATTCAATTCACTTACGACTATAACGTCAACACCTACGACAACAACCGCAGCCAGGTTGCTTTTGATGAAGATAATGGCATCATCAACGATGATCTATATAACTTTGAGAGGTTTTACGATTACTCCTTCTCCACACATAGATTGGGCGCTAGTTACAACTTCAATAACGAGAAGTTGCAATATACGGTAGGGGCTTCAGTTGAACCTACCTTACTATCTGGAGATGCGCAGGTAGATGACAACTTCATAGATATACACAGAAAAGGACTTCGCTTTGTGCCTATTGCGCGATTTGAGTATAAATTCAGTCGCCAAAAGAGCTTACAGATAAACTACAACGGTTCTTCTAACGAACCGTCCATCACCCAAATCCAGCCTTTCACGGATAGTTCAAATCCGACCTCCATAGTAACGGGTAACCCAGATCTTGATGCTGAATTTGGACACAACATCAGCATGCGATTTAGAAACTCTGATTTTCAAACGGGCAAAACTTTCTTTATGTTCTTTAGAGGGTCTACCACACAAAATAAAATCGTTTCCAATGTCGTACAAAGCCGTGACCCAGAGTTAGGGATTGTGCAAGAAACGCAATACATGAATGCAGATGGAACCTATAATTTAAACTCCTTTTACCATTACGGGAGATCCTGGAAAGACCAAACGTACAACTTATCGTTTATGGGTGGTGGTTCTTATAATAACAACGTCGCATTTACCGACTTCAATAAAAACATTGCGAGAAACTGGATGTTGATGCAAGGAGTTAACTTTAGATATACGCCAACCGAAGAGCTAGAGGTTAGCAGCGGTGTACGTTATTCTTGGAACACTACAAACAACTCGTTTACCGACAGAACAACAACAACTAGTAGCTGGAGCCCCAACTTATACGGTTCATATAACATCACACCGACTTGGGTGTTCGGAGCTGACCTCTCAAAATCCTTCTATAAAGGAAGTGGATTTGACGAAAACCCATTTATCATCAATGCATACGTGGAGAAGAAACTACTTCAAGCGAATAGAGGAGCTATCAGACTTTCTGCTTTCGACTTACTTGACGAACAAGTTAACATCTCAAGAACTAACGTAGAAGCGCTCAACTTGATATCCGACGTTCGAACCAACCGTTTAGGGCAATACTTTATGCTTACTTTCACCTATAAAATATCGAAGTTTGCAGGAGGTGTCGAACCAGGCCAGAACAATCGTCGCAGACATTTTTAAAATCATCAAGGCTCCTCAGGAGCCTTTTATTTTTTAGCTCACCTAGTCAGGATTGCAATAGCATTGCATGGATAGTCTTGTTATATTTGTAATTGGCATACAAGAAGATAAGGCATGAAAAATACTATTCAATCTTTTTACAGAAAAAAAGAGTGCTGCACGCTCCCATCCGATTCGCACGATAGCCCAAAGGTAAACAAGAACCATCACGATCATCACAGCCATAATACAGGTGCTGCGGATTGGAAGCTATTTTTCCCTGCATTTATATCGCTCACCCTTTTATTAATAGCTGTTGCACTGGATCATCTGGTGGTGAATGATTGGTTTATTGGATACCTACGATTGCTCGTGTATACGCTAGCCTATATTCCAGTAGGCCTCCCCGTTTTAATTGAAGCCGTCAAGCAAATTCGAACAGGAGATGTGTTTTCTGAATTTCTTTTAATGGGAATTGCCACTTTGGGCGCATTTGCAATAAAGGAATATCCAGAAGCCGTTGCAGTCATGTTGTTCTACACAATAGGCGAGAATTTTCAAGACTTGGCGGTCAGTAGAGCGACTTCAAACATCAAATCTCTTTTAGATCAGCGCCCAGATTTTGTCACCTTAGTAAAGGGCGATAGCACCGAAGAGGTTGCAGCTCAAGATGTCCTAGTGAATCAAACTATACGACTGAAAGCAGGCGAGAAACTCGCATTAGACGGCGTGCTACTCTCCACATCAGGTGCATTTGATACATCCGCACTTACCGGCGAGAGTAAGCCAAAAACGATACGAGAAACACAAGTGGTTCTAGCTGGAATGATTAACCTCAATACCACCTCGCTTGTTAAAGTAACGACTCCCTATCAGGATAGTAAACTCAGTAAAATCCTTCAATTAGTACAAGAGTCCAGCGACCAAAAGGCTCCAACCGAACTATTTATTCGAAAGTTTGCGAAAATATATACGCCAATTGTCGTCTTTTTGGCGCTAGCGCTGTGTTTTATCCCTTATTTTTTTGTTCAAGAATACATATTCCAAGAGTGGCTTTACAGGTCGCTCATATTCCTAGTAATCTCTTGTCCTTGTGCACTAGTCATTTCAATTCCCCTGGGCTATTTTGGAGGGGTGGGAGCGGCTAGTAAAAATGGAATTTTAATAAAAGGCAGCAACTACTTAGACGTGCTGGCCGATTTAAAGCATGTAGTAACCGATAAAACGGGGACAATGACCCGTGGAGTCTTCCAAGTACAAGAGGTCATTCTATCTGACCCTAACAACCAAAGCGAGCTCCTCGAAATGGTCAATGCCCTAGAAAGTCATAGCTCCCATCCTGTGGCAACGGCCTTGGCTCAACACATCGGCCCAGTCAACCCTAACCTAACGTTCCAAAAGGTCGAAGAGGTCCCAGGCCTTGGACTTAAAGGCCTCATTAATGGAGAGGAACTCCTAGTGGGCAATTTTAAATTGCTCGATCGGATGGACATCAAATACTCAGTAGATACCCGTGAGATTGTATTAACAACCATTGCTATTGCTTACAAAGGCAAATACCAAGGCTATGTTACAATAGCTGATGAAATCAAGGAGGAGGCCTACCAAGCAATTCAGCAGCTAAATTCCCTAGGTGTAGCAACCACAATGCTCAGTGGTGACAAGTCGGCCGTTGTTAGCTATGTTGCAGACAAGCTGAAGATTAAAGAAGCCTTCGGTGATTTACTACCTGAGGATAAAGTCAAAAAGATGGGCAGCATCAAAGAAAATAGTGCACCAATTGCATTCATTGGGGACGGAATTAATGACGCCCCTGCGATAGCACTCAGCGATGTGGGTATAGCCATGGGTGGATTGGGAAGCGATATATCCATAGAATCTGCCGATGTGGTCATTCAAGACGATAATCCCTTGAAAATACCTGCGGCAATCCGAATAGGAAAAAAAACGAAACAAATTGTTTGGCAAAATATCGCATTAGCTTTTATAATCAAAGCCATTGTCATGGTATTGGGCGCCGGTGGGATAGCGACTATGTGGGAGGCTGTATTTGCAGATGTAGGTGTAGCCTTATTAGCGATTTTAAATGCCATTAGAGTTCAAAAAACAGACTTTAGCACTGGTTCAAAGTAAGGCGATAAAATCACTCTACCACGTAACCCATCATATAGCCGTTTAATTTTTCGTAATACACTTTAAAAACTCGAGAATGCCCGTTTAGATCCAACTGTAGTGTCAAATAATTTTGTGCTCTAAAGTCAAACGGTTGGATAGTCATATGCTTACGAAAGGAGGTGCCTTTTTTTCCGATCAACTTATACACCGCTTCTTTTGCACACCAACATGCATATAAAGCGTCTAATTCTTGATCGTTACTACGGATAAAATCTAGCTCCTGTTCTTTTAAAAATTTATGGGCAATTAATTTAATTTTTGGTTTTACTAGCTCAATATCAATCCCACATTCTCCCTTGGCATTTAAAATGACACCTGCATAATCAAAGGAATGGGTAATAGAAATCTTATAAGGAAAGCCTACCAAATAGGGCTTACCATGCGCATCTGAGGGACAAGAAATCGGATCTTTTGTATTCAGAAGCTCTCGAAGTAAGGCCCTGGAAGCCATCCACTGCAAAGTCCTCTTCCCCTTCCTTAAGCGGCTGATGAAATCCTTTTCCCCTGCATGTAATTGCAGGTATTCGTAAAGCTGCTCTTCAGTCTCACTTATTTTCCAAACAGCCAGCTTAGCGTCATTCCCTAGATCTCTTAATTCAATTAAAGGCATAAGTAAATATAAAGAAAAGTATATATATTGTCGCATATTAAATACAATAATGTATTTTTGACTTTATTCTATAATTGCTAATAATGATTCTAACAGATACGAGAATACTAGAGGAAATGGATAAAGGCAACATCGTCATTGAGCCTTTTGATAGAAAGTGCTTGGGAACGAACTCCTACGATGTGCATTTAGGAAATATTCTAGCCACGTACGACTCCCGTGTGTTGGACGCAAAAAAACACAATAAGATTCAATACATAGAGATCCCTGAGGAAGGTTTAGTTTTAGAACCCAACACCTTATATCTGGGGGTAACATTAGAATATACTGAAACCAAAGCCCACGTGCCTTTCTTGGAAGGAAAGTCAAGCACAGGACGCCTGGGGATTGACATTCATGCTACCGCAGGAAAAGGAGACGTTGGTTTTTGTAATACCTGGACTCTGGAAATATCCGTCACCCAACCGGTTCGTATTTACGCAGGAATGCCCATCGGCCAGCTGATCTATTTTGCTGTAGAGGGTGATGTGGGAACTCCTTATCACAGCAAAGACGATGCTAAGTACACTACAGTTACAGATAGGCCTGTAGAGAGTATGATGTGGAAAAACAAGTTCTAAGTTAAAACAACTTAGACTTGTCCATATTCCATTAAAAACGCCTTCAAGAACTCATCGATATCACCATCTAATACGGATTGCGTATCGGATGTTTCTACATTCGTACGTAAATCTTTAACAAGTTTATATGGGTGTAAAACATAGTTTCTAATTTGTGACCCCCATTCGATCTTTTTCTTAGAACCTTCAATTGCCTCGGTAGACTCTTTCCTTTTTCTAAGTTCAATCTCATACAATTGAGACCTCAATAAACGCATAGCATTTTCCTTGTTCTGCAATTGAGACCTAGACTCTTGGTTGGTGACAACTATACCTGTGGGCTTATGATGTAACCGTACCGCAGTTTCTACCTTATTCACATTCTGACCACCAGCTCCACCAGCTCTAAATGTATCCCATTCAATTTCCGCATCCTTAATATCCACCTCTATATTATCATCCACCAATGGATATACGTACACTGAAGCAAAAGAAGTGTGCCTTCTACCATTTGAATCAAATGGAGAAATTCTTACCAGCCGGTGGACACCGTTCTCTCCTTTTAAATAGCCGTATGCAAACTCACCCGAAATCTGTAAAGTCACCGATTTAATCCCTGCAACGTCACCCGCTAAATGGTCTTGCTCTGTTACCTTATAACCTCTTCCTTCACCCCACATGATATACATCCGCATTAAAATCGAAGCCCAATCGCAGCTCTCGGTTCCACCTGCACCTGCCGTGATTTGAACGACAGCATCCAGTTGATCCTCTTCTGAGGAAAGCATGTTTTGGAACTCCAAGCCTTCTAACACAGCAACAGCACTCTCATATTGCTCTTGAAGTTCCTCCTCGCTAGCTTCCTGCTCTAAGAAAAATTCATAAAGCACTTCTGTTTCTTCTACCACCGACACCAGCTCATCGAAGCGATCGGTCCAAACCTTGTCTCTTTTGATGTCTAGCATCACAGCTTCTGCTGCCTTGGAATCATTCCAGAAATCAGGCTTCAAGGATTGCGCTTGATTTTCTTTTATCCTTTGTTTTCGATTATCGATGTCAAAGATGCCTCCTCAGGGAATTGGTTCTATCCCTTAACTCTTGCAATTGTTCCTTATTCATAAGTATATTTATTTAGATTCTATTCTTGATTTAAAGTCTTCATAGGCATTAATAACACCTTGCTCCAAACTGGTTTTCGGGCTCCATCCTAAAGACTTGATGTGACTGCTATCTAGAAGCTTCCTAGGCGTACCGTCGGGTTTTTCAGTGTTGAAATACAGTTCTCCTGAATAGCCCACAACCTGTTGTATTAAAGCCGCCAAATCCCCAATACTTACCTCCTCCCCCGAGCCGATATTTAAAAATTCTTTTTCTCGGTAATTTTTCATCAAAAACACGCAAGCACTAGCTAGATCATCTACATATAAGAATTCCCTTAAAGGCGTTCCAGTACCCCAAACTTCTACTTGAGTCAGACGCTCTACTTTGGCCTCATGAAACTTTCGAATCAGGGCAGGTAAAACGTGTGAGTTGTTCAAATCGTAATGATCTCCTGGCCCGTATAAATTGGTTGGCATGACGGAAATAAACTCACTTCCGTATTGATCCCAATAGGCCTCACACATTTTCAGCCCAGCAATTTTAGCGATTGCATAAGGCTCATTAGTAGGCTCTAAGGCTCCCTGCAAAAGATATTCTTCTTTAATCGGTTGGGATGCGAACTTCGGATATATACAGCTCGAACCTAAAAACAATAGTTTTTCTACCCCGTGAGCATAGGCTTGGTGTATGACATTATTTTGTATAGCTAAATTATCATAAAGAAACTCTGCTCTGTATTTATTATTAGCACCTATCCCTCCTACTTTGGCAGCAGCAAGAAAAACATATTCAGGTTTTTCTTCCATAAAGAATTTCCGAACCCCCTCTTGGGATCGAAGGTCTAGCTCCTTGGAACTCCTAAACACGAGGTTGGTATAGCCTTGAGCTTTAAGCTCTCTACAAATAGCGGCACCTACCATCCCATTATGCCCAGCAATATATATTTTTGAGTTTATATCCACATCTTTTCATTTGAAACCACAAATATAAGCTTATTTTTGCCGTAAATTTAAGCTCAATGGCAAAGAATAAGCTAAAAAAATACGCAGAATTCAGCACTTTTAATAATGCACATACTGCAGAACAAGGAGAAAGGCTGAAAGGGAGCTGGAACTCTGGGTTCTTTAAAAACAAAAAACCTATAACACTAGAGTTAGCTTGCGGCAAGGGTGAATATAGTGTTTCAATGGCGAAAATGTTCCCTGAGCGGAACTTCATAGGTGTGGACCTGAAAGGCGATAGAATGTGGCGAGGTGCTAAAGATGCCCTAGAGAACAACCTAGATAATGTCGCTTTTTTAAGGGCTAGGATTGAAAATATAATGGATTATTTTGCTGTCTCAGAGATTAGCGAAATATGGATAACGTTTGCTGATCCTCATCCTAGCAAAAGAAGGTCAAAAAAAAGACTCACCTATGAAAGGTTCTTAAAACTCTACCGAGAAATATTAGAGCCAAGGGGTATTTTACACTTGAAAACAGACTCCCGCCTGTTATACGATTCCACTTTAGAAGAACTGGCGTCCTTTCCTTCTGAAATAATTACTGCAACTACAGACCTTTACAAAGAAGGACTAAATGACCCCGTTTTAGAAATTAAAACATATTACGAACGGATGTTCCTAGCTCAAAACTCTAAAATCAATTATTTACAGTGGCGATTCAAGCTTTAAAAAGCTTGAATAAAACGGGATTAAATCAGACAACTGTAAAAGTTATCTTGAAAAAAGCTATATTAGCGTAATAGTTATATTTCCTTAAAATCAACGTGAAAGATACAAGTCTAGTTACTCGAGCAAAATTATTTCTGCGACAATTGAGACGCAAAATGCCTAGGTGGGTGGTTTTAGTCATTGACTTAAACATCACCCTGCTCTCTTACTTTATCTGTAAGTTGAGTTTATACGCATACCTTAAGGTATCGGTGCAGTTCCAATTAACTGAAGTTCTGGCCCTACTTTTATGCTATGGTTTAGGATTCTCGGTCATGAAAGTACACCGCAGAGTAGTTAGATATATCAGTTTGCAGGACCTCATGCAGGTGCTTTTTGCTTCGATAATTGGATTGATACTTCTTATTATAAGCAACAGTTTGCTTATAACCCCCTCTTCAACCATTAGACCTTATTTCATCCTATTACATTTTGGAGTAAATACGTTATTTCTAATAATTTTAAGGATACTCTATAAAGAGTTCTACGACCGTTATGTCATGCTCGGCAAGTTCAAAAAACGTGTTTTAATTTTTGGTGCAGGACAACTTGGACTCCAGGCATTAAGCGGAATACAAGGATTCGCAAACGCTCCCTTTAGTGTCTACGGTTTTATTGACGACAATAAAAAAATTAAGGGCACCAAAATTAGTGGAATACGTGTCTTCCACACCGATCAGATAGACACCGCTTTTATAAGCCGCTATCACATTGGCGAAATTATTTTTGCGGTGGAGCTAATTAGCGCCGACCGTGTAAAGTCCCTGATCGAAAAGTTCGAGCACCTACCTGTAAAGCTCAAAAGGACCCCTCCTTTTAGAGAGTGGCTCAATTCAGACTTTAAGCCACAGTTAATTAAAGACATTGCCATTGAAGATTTACTCGAAAGAGAGCCTATCGAATTGGCTAAGGATAGCATTAAGAATCAGGTAAAAGACAAGGTTATCCTAGTAACTGGTGCTGCTGGATCTATAGGCAGTGAAATTGCGCGTCAATTATTTCATTATCCGGTATCCCGGTTAATCTTAATTGACAATGGAGAGTCCAGTATTTATGAACTCCAGCAAGAGTTTAAAGCCTATGGAAAAGACTTATCTCATGTGAAGTTTATAGTGGGAGATATAAGAGACTATCCACGATTAGATGCGCTATTCGCTAAATTTCAACCCCACTTAATTTACCATGCTGCAGCCTACAAACACGTTCCTTTAATGGAAGAAGGACCTTATGAAGCGGTTGCCGTCAATATTCGAGGCACAAAAAACTTAGTGGACCTTGCCGATATTTATAGGGTAGAAAAGTTCATCATGGTTTCCACAGACAAAGCAGTAAACCCAACGAATGTGATGGGAGCTACAAAGCGTATTGCCGAATTGTATGTTGCCTATAAACAAAGTATGAGCCTAGTAAAATTCGTAACAACACGATTTGGTAACGTACTGGGGTCGAATGGTTCAGTTGTCCCCTTATTCAAGAAGCAAATTCAACAAGGAGGACCAGTTTTAGTAACCCACCCAGAAATCACGCGGTTCTTTATGACCATCCCTGAAGCCTGTCAACTGGTCTTAGAAGCAGGATCTATGGGTAATGGAGGAGAAATTTATGTTTTTGACATGGGTGAATCGGTTAAAATCATGGATCTAGCAAAAAGAATGATTCGCCTTAGTGGACTCAAATACCCCGAGGATATTGACATCAAAATTGTAGGCCTTAGACCGGGAGAAAAGATTTATGAAGAGCTACTTGCTGATGGAGAAGTCACCGTACCAACTCACCACAACAAAATCATGATCTCAAGGGTACGGAATAACTGGCAAGAAGACTTCAAAACGAAAATTGACGAACTGATAGACATAAATCACAGCAAAGACACTGCAATGGAGCTCGTAAAACGTATGAAGCATTTAGTACCTGAATATAAATCTCAAAACTCTGTTTTTGAATCTTTAGATCAGTCCTCAGGTGCGGATAATGCGTGATTACTTATCAAAAGATAACATATAGCCCACTCCGCGAACATTCACTATTTTTATACGACTATCGGCAGAGAAATACTTCCGGAGCCTAGAAATAAATACATCCAAGCTTCTACCGGTAAATATTTTACCGTTACCCTCTGGATCTATCAAGTTTGCAATGGTTCCTCTTTTAACAACTTGACCTTCATTTTCTAACAACACCCTTAACAACTCCATCTCACGATAGGTTAATTCGACCTCTTGTCCCCGCCCATCGCTCAGTGTGCTTTTACTGGTATTCAATTCAAAACCACCTATCGTAAACCTCTCTTGTACTGGCGGCTTTGTTAGCTTTCTATTCGCCTGAGCCTCTATTCTAACGATGAGCTCTTCTATTTTAAATGGTTTTCGGATGTAGTCGTCCCCACCCAGCTTAAAGCCCTTTACCACATCCTGCGTGTTGGTAAGAGCAGACAAAAAAATTAACGGCGTTTCCTTATTGATATGCCGAATCTCCTCGGCCAAGGTAAACCCATCCATTTTCGGCATCATGATGTCTAGAACCACTACATCTGGTTCATAGGCTTTGAAAGCATTGAGCGCATCAAAGCCGTTCTCACGGTGGATAACCTCGAAACCGAAAGACCTCAAGCTATCACTAACAATCATAGCTAAAGCGCTTTCATCTTCAACATACAAAACCTTTACTTTCATGGTTGTTTTTTCATCAAGTTTACAATAAAAGTGCTCCCTTTAGCTAGTTGGCTCCTAACCTCAACACTCCCACCATGGAGCTCTACTATCTGCTTCACGTACGCAAGACCCAGTCCGAAACCTTTAACACTGTGTAGGTGCCCTTCTGGGACTCTATAAAACAACTCAAAGATGGATTTAATATGCTCATCTCCAATTCCCTTCCCGTTATCCCGCACGCGAATTTCTATCTTTGTCTTCTTTTCCTTCACACTAAGCTCTACTAAGGCTTGCTGGTCCGCTTGAGAATACTTCACAGCATTATCAATTAGATTACTAAAAACATTTCTTATGTGCTCGCGATCTGCTGAAATAACAATTGAATCTACAGGCTGCTGGAATTTAATAACTGCATTTCCCTTATGGGTTATCTGATGCGCATCCACACATTCTTGTATAAGCTCTCCTAAATCAAATTGACTAAAGTTCAAAGACACCTGAGTATTCTCATGCACATCCACCATTAAGACTTCGTCAATCGTGTGAATCAAATGATCCAGCTCTTTTTTCGCCAATGAAAGATACTCCTCTCTTTTTTGCTTTTGATCCCCTATTCCAAACTTTTCTATAGACTCGATGGCTGCCATAGCTATTGAAACCGGTGTTTTAAGCTCATGAGTCATATTATTAACAAATGCTTTGCGTTGCAGGGCATCTTTATTCTGCTGGATGATAGTAGACAGAAGATAATAGAAGATTGCAATTAATGCAATGATCAAAAAGACACTTAGAAAGATTGGGGCAAGCATATTTTTGATAACCGTTAACCAAAGCTGGTCGCATTTAACGCCTAAATAAAGGTTATTATCCGCATCGATTAAAATAGGCCGTGAGGCATACAACGTATCTTCTTTGAGTTCCCCCGTTTGATTTTGAGATTTATTAAATAAGGTAAGCTCGACAGAGGTAGACCAATTTTGGTCTTTTAAAAACTTATTGAGGTTTGTGTTCAGCTCTGCAATAGCAGATGGATTGAAATCAATTCTACTCAATAAAAATGGAGGCAAGCCCCTGCCCCCTCTTCGTCCGTTGCTACGTGATGGTCTATTTAAAAAATACTCATCCACCGCATGTTGCCATTCGGAAAGAACCGAGTCGGTGTTAATTACGGGGTAGATATCATGTACGAACCCTAAAAAACGCCTTTCAAACCTATTGAAATACGCCGTGCTGTCTTTTGCATCTATTTCAAAGGAATCCTTTTTATCTTCATAGAAGTTTGCAAGGACTTCATAGGTTCCCCTTTCCACGCCTAAGCGAAAGAAATCTCGGTGTTCGAGGTAACTATTCCATAGCCAAAGTCCCAGAACCGTTCCAATTCCTCCTGCGGTAAGAACGATAAATACAAATAACAGTCTGTACTTCTTTAGCATAGAAATAAAAATGATTGAATTATTTATTACTTTTGTGCAAAATTGAAACCAATTGGAATTTAACAAAATATAACAAGGAATAATCCATTGGTTTGATTACTTTTGCAAGTCAAAGTGTAAATATGAGGCAAATTTTTCAAAGATTAAAGAGTAATATTGCATTTGTGGTGGCAATTCCCCTTTTAATTGCATGTGACAAAGATTTAAGTGTATCCTTAGATCAGTCATCTGGAGAAGAAATGGGGCTGATTGCTGTTGACACGATGACCATAGAATCTTCTTTGGTCGAATTGCCTTTTTTACCGGCGCAGGCAACAGAACGACTTCTGATAGGAAAAGCCACCGATCCAGTTGTAGGAAGTATTGAATCAGAAACCTACTTTAGAATAGCCCTGGAGAACACGTCTGTTGGCGATATTCCCGAAGATGCAAGGTATGATTCCATCAACTTAATCATAAGGCCAGACAGATCCAAGTATGTTTACGGAGACACAACACAAAAGCAGACTTTCTTAGTTCACCGTTTAATAGAGGATATTAAACTGGTTGATCCCAAAGAAGACATAGGGAACTACGAAATTCCTAACTATGTAGAAGGGCCTTCAGTATTTACCGATCAAGAAACAGCTTACCAAGCGGATATTTTTGGACAAGCCACTTTTTCACCAAAGATGAACTCTCTAGATTCAGTAAATATCAAATTAGACCAAGATTGGGGGGAGGAATTATTTACTCTTTTACAAGATCAATCCTATCAGGTTGCAAATAATGAGGAGTTTCTAAAATACTTTAAAGGCCTTGTAATCCGACCGCACGAAGATAATTCAGTGGTATTAGGTTTCAACGATACAGTGCAGGTGGAATTAAATTATTCCTATCCGGATGGCTCTGGGTTTTACGCACAAGGGAGTAAGCAATTAGTACTCGCAAACAAAGAACTTCAATACAATAAAATAAGTTACGACCGTACCGCAACACCTTATCAGGAGCTTAGTGTAGAGCGAGAATTAACTGCAGCAGACCTTCAAGGTGAGCCTTTGTTCATCCAATCTGGATCGGGAGTTGTAGCGAAACTGAAAATTCCAGCGTTAAATGAATTCATGTATACGCCAGATATAAGTATCAATAAAGTAGAGCTCATAGTAGAGGTTGAGGACGGCAAAAACAAAGCGCTACCTCCTCCTAATAACTTAATGCTACTAATAGCAAATGAAAACAATAACCCATTTTCAGTTGTACGCTCTCCATTTGTAAACAATGTGGAAGAAGCGGTATATAGAGCAGGAGATTCTCAAGGAAAAAAAGGCCGATACGTATTTAATCTGATTGATTACGTAAAAAGCATTAACAATAAAGAGATGTATGGACACAGTCTAATGATAACAACATCTACGTCAAGTCTATTTCATTCAACAAATACGGCTGTCATAGCAAAAGAAAATGGCCGCCCGAAAATAAAATTAAACATCGTATATACTAAATTTCAATAATTTATGAACAAGAAAAATTGGCAAGTCTTAATCTTAGCTGGTATAGTTGCACTATTCACTTTCAATTCTTGTAAGAAAAGTGATGATCAGGACGAAGTTGATAGTGGCCCTACAGAATGGAACCGTGGTCCTGGCTTAACTGGTGACCCTAGAACAGGGGCTGCCTCTTTCCAAATCGAGGGGGTAGGCTATTTAACAACAGGATTATTAAAAAATAATGAAAGAGCAACAGACACTTACTCATTAAATATCGAGTCAGGTCAGTGGGAGGAAGTAGCGGAGTTTATTGGCGATGCGAGACACGGAGCGACAGGGTTTGCTATTGGAAACAACGGCTATGTAGGTACCGGTTACAACGGTGAAACACCGCTTAACGATTTCTACAAATACAATTCTGCAAATGACTCTTGGGAAGAAATTGCTCAATTCCCTGGTGAAGGACGTTACGATGCAGTAGCTTTTGCACTAGACGGTTATGGATACGTAGGCTTAGGTTCAACAGAATCTGGCAAGCAATTCAATGACTTTTATAAATACGATCCATCTAGCAACTCCTGGACAAAGTTAAGCACTAACTTTGCGTTTAAAAAAGCGGGTGCATTTGCTTTTGTCATCGGCGATAAAGCATATATCGGTGGTGGTGTAGAGAACAACCAATATCCAGAAGATTTTTATGAATTTAATGGCGAAGACTTTAAGCCTATCGGAGATATCCGTAGGACTGGTTCTGAGACATTCGACGTTACACGTTCTGGAGCAGCAGTCTTTACAATTGGGAATTACGGCTATGTAGTTGCTGGTAAAAAAGGATCCGTTCTTAGCAACGTATGGAAATTTGATCCATCAAAAGATACATGGACCAATGAGCACCAAAGCCTATTAGGTTCTGCGCGTGAAAAAGCAGTATCGTTTAGCTGGGATGGCAAAGGATATATCACAACTGGAAACAACGGAAGCTCCACATTTTACGACACTTGGATATTCAACCCAGTGAGGTAATTCAATCAGTAACTTGGAGTTACCATATATTTATGAAAGGCGGTAGTTAACCGCCTTTTTTTATGTCCTTTTTTTAGTGCTCAAAGAGACACAAAAGTATTTGTATCTTTACAACTTAATAATCTAAAAGCGGAATGATGAAAACTATATTGATTACGGGCGGTGCAGGATTCATCGGATCACATGTAGTCAGACATTTTGTGAAAAAATATCCTCAATACAGGATTGTAAACGTGGATGTTTTGACCTATGCTGG
>Ga0079226_10002390_pt1 | contig 14489 bp, 16 predicted proteins | sample Poulit2014_FD_76345 | JGI IMG/M metagenome (GOLD analysis project Ga0079226, IMG submission 76345) | Agricultural soil microbial communities from Georgia to study Nitrogen management - Poultry litter 2014 | ecosystem: Environmental > Terrestrial > Soil > Agricultural land | place: USA: Georgia... | reverse complement strand
TATGTTCCCATGTCTTATCCTTATTTCTGCCTGCGTAACCAATTGCGTATAATTCCAATTCCTCACCCCTAATGTATTTTGTATACATTATATTTTATAAGTTGTTATATGTAAAGGCTTTCATGGAAATAATTTAGAAATTTTTAGAAAAATATATTTAAAGATTAAATAAAAAAGATATAACCCTGATTATCACAGAGCTATATCCTCAAAATAATTTTTATTTATGATAGACGACTTCAAACATTTTACAACCATTTGGTGATTTCCATGGTCCATGCTTCATACCAGGCGGCCTTGAAGAAACCATGCCGGCAGTAAATTCTTTATTTAATGTTAAATCTATGACTGATCCTTCCATTATATAAATCTCTTCCCAATAATCGTGCGCCTGTACACCTTCTTCTGATGAATCCACCCCTGGGGCAAATTCTGTCACTCTGACAAAATCGCCAGTTTCTTCATCCTTGGAAATAATTCTTTGGGTTCTTCCTTTGGTTGAACCTGGTATTTGTTTCGCTTCAAATTCATTGTAATCTGTAAATTCTATTTCGGGTCTGGACATTGTTACGCCTCCTTATATTTTAAAAGATAAAGTATTTTCAAATTGACATATAGTGTTCTCGTTATCTTTGTATACATTATACAATATAGATGAAAACGTTTTAATTTTCAAATCTGAATATTTGTATATTTAAATATAATTATAAATTCTTTGATTGTAACTACGGTTTAAACCGGAACTGCATGGGGAATACATACATTGATATATGTAAATTGAGATGGAGGCTGAAAATATGGGCAGGATTGAATCATTTTCGACTGAAAAAGTGCTGATGGAAAGGATTGAACAACTGAAGTCCAATGGGTTGGAAGAATCCCGAATGACGGTGATTTCCGGTTATGGGCTGCCGGATACCCAGGATAGATTTGCCGGTGTAAAACAGAAAAGGACGGACAGGGATCCGTGGGACGGCATCGTGGCATGGTTCCAGGGTGAAGACAGGGAGGAAGAGGTGATGAGTACTCTTGAACTCACCACGCTGGAAAAAAAAGAATATAAGACACAGCTCTATGAGGGGCTGCTGCTGCTTTACATCGATTATGACGAGCGGTCCTTCTACAGATTCACGAGTCCTGAAAGTGAATACAGCTATAGGGATCAGGAAAATCCGCGCAGGCGTACAAACCTCAATCATACCGTCAAGAACGATCTGACCGGTGCACCTGAGAAAAGAAGAGCCGAAAATCCCGATAAAGAAAGTTTTGACTTGAGAAAAGAGGAACTTGTCGTAAATAAGGAGAAAAAGCAGGTCGGCGAAGTCATCGTCAACAAATTTACAGAGTCCGAAGTCCAGGAGTTTGATGTGCCTGTGGACCATGAGCATGTCACGGTTGAAAGACGCAGGCTGGAAGACGAGCCGCTTTTTGAAACGTACAGCCATGATGATTCCGATGATGAGGAAGGTGTCATGCGCATCCCGATCACAAAGGAGCGGGTCAAAGTCATCAGGGAACAGGTCGTCACCGAAGAAATCATCGTCAGGAAAAAGGTCGTCACTGATAATAAACACATCTCTGAAGTTGTGAAATATGAAGACGTCAATGTGATCGAGAGAAAGAATGAGGATGAGGGAAAATGATAAAAGGCTGAAAGCACAAGAATAAGTGTTTTCAGCCTTTTATTTTAAACTTCCAACTCCATACCCACTTCAGCGAGCACCGCTTCTTCAATGCCTGCCGACTTGACTGTCTGGAGCAGTTCCTGCAAATCGCCGTAATGCGGCAGATGGGACAGCACGACTTTCTTCGCTCCGGATTTATCTGCAAGCAGCGCAACTTCCTCTGCATTCATATGTCCGAGCATTTCTGCATCTTCACCTTCATAGTGACTGCATTCGGTAATCAGTACGTCGGTATTTTGTGCAAATCGTGCGAGGCTGTCTTCGTAGCTGGAGTCAGCAGTATAGACAAGCACCCGCCCTTCGTCATCCGTAACTTTCATCGCGTACGTTTCAACCGGATGGGTGTTTTTATGGAATGTCACGGTGAACGGACCTGCTTTGACTGCGCTGTCCTCATCATATGGATGGAATGTATTGAAGTCGGTCTCCGCCACCTGCCCCGCGACGCCGTCATCTGCGGGACCGTAAATGTTCAGATGCTTTTTTGTGCCGCCGATATACGTGCCGATCATCCGTCCGAACATGAATGCACCGAGATCCATCGAATGGTCATAATGATAGTGCGACAGGAAAAGATGATGCAGTTCATCCAGCCCGATATGGTTCTGGACGTGTGCCGCAACACCGCTCCCCACATCCAGCAGAATCGCGAAACCCTCTTTCTCGACGAGATATCCCGACGTCGGTTCATTCTTTTTTGGGAACCCACCCCACATACCGACTATTGTACATTTCATAGAAGACACTCCAATTCTATATGTTTTTCTTTAATAACTATATTATCAGCGAATTGTTATATAACTGTATATATAATGAAGGTAGCAATTGGCTGGTTTGTAGCTACATATTCAGTGTAAATAAAACACCCTTCCCTCATTTAAGGTTAGGGTGTTCATCAAATCATTACGTAATTACAATACTTTCTTTAAATGCTCAGATGCCTTTACAATATGATTTGATGTAAACAATTTCTTCTTACGCTCATTCCAGTTTAATACTTCCGTAATTAAATCTTCCTCAGTTTTTGGTTCATCAGATTTTTGAATCCAATGAACGGTTGCGAGTAGTTCCATACCATAAGGTGTTTCAAATCCCTGAATAATGTCACTGACTTTTTTCAAGCGTAAACGGTTTTCTTCATTATTTTCCAGGTATTCGTTGGCCTCAACTCCGGCGGAATTAATAACATGAATTTCAGAGTTTCTTTCTCTATCCCCATAGCCTCGAAGAAAATGGCCTTCAAGTCTTTGTAATACAAAATTGAGATTTTCAGCATAAGGACCATACTTATTTTTCTCGAAATCAAGTTTGAGAGGTTCTCCTGCTTCCTGCAAAAAATAAGCAATTTTCTGTATTTCCAATAAGGTGAGACGGTATCCTGGTGCCATATAATTATTTAGAGATGCTAGCAGAAGCGCTCTTGCTTCTGTCATTTTTGGTTTCGTAGTACCGATTTTCATATCTTTCGGGTCGGGACTACCTTACGGTTCATAAATGTAGACTTTAAAGCTGCTTTCCTTGAATGTTTCTTCAATGAGGGGCTTTACCTCACTCCACTTCAATCCACCGTTGCCACACCCTAACGGTGGAAGAGCTATTGAGTGAATATTCAACTCTTCAATAGTAGATTTCAGACTCTTTAATCCTTCTGTAATATAACTTATTTTAGATTTTTCTTTCCAATGCTCCTTAGTAGGAAAGTTTATAACATATTTAGGACCAACTAAAGCATTCGTTGTGACAACATGCATTTTACCCGTCTGAACTTCACCTTTATCACATGCTCTTTTGTATTCACGGAAGACTTCAGGATAAGCTTGTTTGAATTGTAATGCCACGCCTTTACCCATCACACCAACCGTATTGACAGTATTCACAAGAGCTTCTGATGAATCTTCTAGTAAATTGCCTTTTTTATATTCAATCATATCTTTCACCTCCTAGTAATAAAATTCAGGTCTAATTGCTACCGGCATATTTATAGTGTTGTTTTTAGTATATTTTCTACATGATCTTTCATTTGTTGATTATAAACACCTATCCCTAGAAATAAGTCTAATTCTACTTGGGTATGTATTAAAAACTCAGCTTGTCTCCTACGTCTGCGATCAGGGTATTCTTCACTATCAAACCAGTACTTACTCTCCATTGTCTGCCAATCAATTTTATCCAAGTACTTTAAATCATTATAGAATTCCGTAAAAGCCATGATTGCATGACCGTCCGTAAAAACAAAATTTTTCTCAGATTTTTCAATGATATCGGTTCGGGTCACTAACTAAATGATATCACTTTGGTTACCACTATAATTCTTTATACTGCCTTTTTTAATGGCATAGAGCATAGGAGATTTTGTCGCAAAATATAAAGGGACATAGTCATGGAGCATACCATAAGGGAATTCTTTTACTCTGGTTATTGAGCGTCTTTCCTGGATACTACTATGAGCAATATCTGCATATGAAACATTTTTTGAAGCCACTTGGGAATGAGCAGATAGTGCTCCATTTTTAAGTATGGAAGCAAGATTTCTGTAATCAGTGATGTGATATAAAAGCTTATTTTTCATAAATTCACTCCATCATATACAGATGTATTTTTACAGACTTATCAAATAAAGTTATAGGATTCTTCATATATATAATATCATATTTTCCCGCTGTTACCCATTCTGTATGTCTTCTTACCACTTTCCATGATGACAAAAATCATTATAATATTCTTATGATTTAAATCATTTTTTTACCCTTCTCCTCTTTTAAAGTAACCATATATATTTTATATGAAAATATAGGAGTGAGACTTATGAACATATACAAAATGAACTCTATTGTATGAAGAGGCCCGAAAACCCGTTACAATTGACTTTACATATACCGTGGGTTCAGCATGGTTTAATTATTAAGTCGCCTATATTCCTGGCAACGTTAACCACACTAATAACCCCCAATCTGTCACCAGCAGATTGAGGATTTGGTGATACTCTGGAAATAATCCTTGTTAACCATATAATAATAGCTACATCTCAAAATAACAACATTTTACCCAGCTTCACCACACAATCAATGATTGAACTATATACAAGGAACCTTTATGATTTATAAGGAAGACCAGGAGTTGAATAATATGAGCAGCGGCCATTTCTGTTATGGATGCGGAGAAAACCGTCCCAATGAAAAATTCAGCGGCAAAGGACGTAAAAAGCATCTGTGTAAAGAATGTATAAAAGAAGGACTGGATAAGATCGACTTCAGTGCACCGGCCGAAAAATACAGTGAACATCATTACAGCAGGAAAGTGAAAAATCCTTTAGTATTGCTTCATGATGCCGGAATGTTTCTTTTATTCGAGTACGGAAAAAGAAAATACATCCTCGCCCCGGAACCGGATTTCAACATATACCAGTTCCTGCCGGATGTGGCGGTCTTTATTATCGCTGAAGAATTCAAAGACAGCTCGAACATTTGGAATGCATGCGCGTCCAAAATGGAAGGCAGCATCCATGTGGAACCCTGGGAGTTTTTTGAAGCCTTTGAGGTCAATGATGAGTTCATACCGCCATTACCCGACAGGAAAAAGAAGTTCATCGATGTTGTTTCAGCTTTAGAGAATATTCAAAGACGGAGTGTTGATGATGCAAGTGACTGAGAAATTCATCCGCAGTTTCTACTCGGATATATTTTATAAAAGAGGCAGGAAGTATTTTCTCGACGGCCATGTGAAAAACCTCGAGCATGAGCCCGGAACGGATATGTGGACGGCGAAAGTGTCCGGCACCCGGACGTACCAGACCCGGATCATCCTCCATCACAGCCACATTTCGAATTACTGCGACTGCCCGGCCTACCCGACTTACGGCAAGTGCAAGCACACGTGCGCGACCCTGTTTGCGGTTTCGGGTGCGCAGCAGCGGATGGAGGAGCGTCCCGGACCCAGCCCTTTTGAAAATAAAAAAACCGATGGCTCACGATATGCCTACGCATCGAATCTGATCCGCTTCTTTGGTGAAAGCGCGCCGCAGACGGATGCCGTCACTTCCGGCGGAAAGGGACTGCTCAAGCTTGAGTTTACGCTCCGGACGTTCATGCCCGGCTACTACTTCAGACTCAAAGAATCGTTCAATATCCAGATGCGTGTCGGCGAGGAACGTCTCTATGTCGTGAAGGATATCCGCGACTTCCTGGATGCGGTTGTACGGAATGACGCGCTCGTGTTCGGCAAGAACTTCACCTTTGATCCGGAATTCCACCACTTTTCTTCTGAAGACTGGGCGGTGATCGATAAGCTGCTTGAGATCAAACAGACGGAAGATTTTTATGACAACAGTGCGGAATATATGCCTGCCCGTAAAAAAGGCAAGGAACTGCTGATCCCTTCATATGCCGCCGACGATCTGCTGATGAAACTCGAAAATGTGAACTGTCTGTTTGAAAATGAAGATTTCAAGTATAAGGGACTTGCCGTCAGCACCGGCAGCCTGCCCTTCTCCTTTTCGTTGGAAGAAGGCGGAGCGGATGAATACCAGTTGAAGATTACCGGCCATTCGGGCGGTTTTCATTATGAAACATACGGCTGGTACGCAGAAGACGGTGTGCTGTATCAGTTGTCTCCGGAACAGAACGAAGCGCTCAGGCCGTTCACCGAGTATCTGGAAGAAGGGACGTCGCCGGATATTCCGATATCTTCAGAACAGATGGGGCCATTCGTTTCAGGCGCGCTGCCGAAAATCGAACAGATCAGCGATGTCACATTGTCTGAAACAGTGACGGACAATGTCATCAATCCGGAACTCGATGCAAAGATCTATGTCGACGGCACGGATTACAGCGTCGAGCTGCGCCTTGAATATCATTATGGTCCAGTCATCATCAATCCGTTTGATAATACGTCTGAAGTCCATGTGCCGTTCGGTAAAATACTGATCCGTGATAATGAACGTGAACAGGCGATCATGTCCGTCCTTGAAAACTCCGACTTGAAAGTGACGGGTGAACGGCTCTATGCGGATACCGAAGAAGGTCTGTTCGAATTTCTGCATGACACATTGCCGGTGCTTGAAAAATATGCAGACATCTATCTCGCACCATCCGTAAAATCGATGATACTGCCAAGCGCTCCGAAAGGGGAAGTGTCTGTCAACGCGCCGGAAAGCGGCAATTTCCTTGAAGTGAGCTTCAATTTGGAAGGCATCGACCAAGATGAAATCGCACAAGTACTCCAGGCTGTCGTCGAGAAGAAAAGGTATATTCGTCTGCCAAGCGGTGCATTCGTTTCACTTGAAGACGAGGCACTCGGCGAGATGGCGGATATGCACCATCAGCTTGAAGACAAAGCAGCCGGACAGGAAGGCGGCACGATGACTTTGCCGCTCTACCACGGTATGCTCGTCGATGAACAGATGAAAGATCTTGATTTCCAAATGACGGACTTCAGTCAGAACTTCAGGGAATTCATCAAATCGATCAGACAGCCGGAAGAGAGAACGATCCGCCTGCCGGCAGGACTTGAAGCGGACTTGAGAGAATACCAGGAAACCGGCTTCAAATGGATGAAGTCATTGTCGCAGTATGGTCTCGGCGGAATTCTCGCAGATGATATGGGACTCGGCAAGACGATCCAGTGCATCACTTATATATTGTCCGAAATCGAAGATAACGGCAGAGGCGCGCCGTTCCTTATCGTTGCGCCCGCCTCCCTCGTCTACAACTGGCGGAATGAATTCCTTAAATTTGCGCCGGGCTTAACCGTTGTGGTTGCTGCAGGCAATAAAAAGGAACGCCGCGCGGTGCTCGAGTCGGAAGTGACGGCAGACGTATATATCACGTCTTATCATACGCTGCGTCAGGACATCAGCTGGTATACAGGGCAGATGTTCCACACCATGATTTTGGACGAGGCCCAGGCGATCAAAAACTACCGCACCAAAATCGCCCAGGCCGTCAGACTGATTACTGCGCCGAAGCGATTCGCATTATCCGGCACACCGGTCGAAAACTTGATGGATGAACTTTGGGCAGTGTTCCAGGCTGTCATGCCGGGGTTTTTATTCGACCAGAAGACGTTCCGCAACCAGGAACCAGAGACCATCGCAAGATTGGTCAAGCCCTTTATTTTAAGAAGGCTGAAGGAGGATGTGCTGAAAGAATTGCCAGACAGGATCGAGACCGTGCATTATTCCGAGATGAACCAGGCACAGAAAAAGCTGTATCTCGCCTATTTGAATAAAATTCAAAGTGAAGCGGCAGAGTCGCTTGCGACCGAGGGGCTGAATAAAGGCCGTCTGAAAATATTGGCGGGACTGACGCGGCTCAGACAGCTTTGCTGCCATCCTTCCCTCTTCATCGATGACTATTCCGGAGAATCCGGGAAGCTCGAGGCGCTGTTTGAGATCATTGAAAATGCGCGTGAAAACGGCCAGCGGATGCTGATATTTTCACAGTTTCCGAGCATGCTGAGGATCATACGGGAGAAATTGGATGAGGCCGGCCGCAGCAGCTATTATCTGGACGGCCAGACACCGGGCGCCGAACGCGTGCGCCTTGTCGAGGCTTTCAATTCAGGTGCCGAAGATATTTTCCTGATTTCGTTGAAAGCCGGCGGGACGGGGCTGAACCTGACCGGTGCGGACACCGTCGTGCTGTATGATTTGTGGTGGAACCCGGCGATCGAGGAACAGGCCATCGGACGCGCCCACCGCATGGGGCAGAAAAATGTCGTGCAGGTCATCCGCATGATTGCCCAGGGTACGATCGAAGAGAAAATCAACGAGATGCAGAAGCAGAAGAAAGAGATGATCGACTCGATCATCCAGCCCGGTGAAGCCAAGCTCTCTTCCATGTCGGAAGACGACATCCGGGAGATACTGTCGATTTAGGGTGTGTGGTGCATGTCAGATACCCTGCAGTAGTAGACTGGATGCATAAATTTTTCTTCAATTTGTCTTGAGCTTACAAGATTGAATTATTGTGTTATAGAAAAACATGAAGTTTAAACTTTTATCTCTGCACTTAAATAGCACTCAGAAAAATTAAATTATGTCTAAACTTAAAAATAGCTGACACCTGGAATATCAACATTCTTACCGGGGTCAGCTATTTATTCATAAATAATTCTATTTTTTGTGGTAATTCTGTGAAATTAATTGGTACTATATCTGATTCAATCAATAAATTATTCACTTCATTGTTAACATCTTTTTTTCTATCATCAAGTATGAAATAAAATTCATTTTTCTTATCTCTCTTTACTGCCTTAGCCTGACTAACATCTGTCACGTATGCTTTAGTAGCGATGGTATTATTGGGAACTGAAACTGCTTTTACAAATTTCTCTTTTCTATCTTTCATCCCAGGTATCAAAAATTCAAATTTATGACTCATACCAGACTTACCATTAATAATTATATCTTGAGTGTAAATAATATTGTTATCATCAAATACTTTGCTAACATCCTCAGTGAATATATTCTTTACGCTCGATTGCGATAAAATATACATATCGTTTACAAACAATAAACATTGTAATAACCTATGTTTGTTTTCACTGAACTTTTCAATTGGTGTCTTTACATAAAGTTCCTCTGTGTGAGAGTTATAATTAATTCCATATGATTCTAAGTTTTTTCTAAAAATAAACATACGTTTTTTAGAAAGTGACAGATTCACACCAGAAATTTTTAAATTGTACATGGTATAACCATCATCAGTAAGGGTTATAAATGAATCATTAGGGTTTTTCTCTGCATATATGACTATGTCGTCCTGGGTATTATCTTTAAAAGGGCTGTCTATTCTGAGTAAATTATCCTCTAGAGACTGAAAGTGGAGATGTTTTTTGTACCAATTTATATAATCATTTTTGAGTTCCTTTGCTGATATCATTATATTCCACCTCTTCTCAGTTAATATTAATATTAGTATAATCTAAAAAAGAAACTGACGCATCGTAAAGACTTTGAATATTAGGAAAATCCTCTAAGTCGACGGGATAGGCATAAATGTCTTTCTTTTCAAAGTCATTATTATAGATATGTATATGGCTGGTAGGAGCATGAGACCCATCAGGGTTTTGATGCAATCCACCGTTAATATCCAAACGAACTAAAGTATCATTCGTTTCACTGAACCTTAAGTTAAGACTAAATCGACCTGGTTCTTTGTTTCCTCTATGTATATCAAGCTTAAATTTTATATCATTCACTTGACTCAGAAGATTACTTGTTAAAGACAGTTTCCCAAATGGAGAATCAAGTAAGTTAATATCTAAATTTACTAGTGGCAATTTCAATTCTTTAATAATTAAATCAACTTGTTCATCAGTTAGATCTCGTATTTCCATTCTATCTCCCCTAGTATAATAAAAGTTCAAACCCCCACTATCAATGGATATCTATATATAGGTTAATTTTAATTTATAGTTACAAAAAAGGCAATAAAGTTAAAGTTTAAAGATTTTCATTTCTAACTTATTCCATCTGAATATTACCCTTAATTCCTATACTTAAATTTAACACAGTATATTTATGATGAGTAAATATTGTTTTCTATTAAACAGATATTCATTTTAAAACTAAATATCATTTTTTGTGACCAAAATCCGAATTTTACAGTTTTGGAGTTTAATGACAAATAATGAAGGAAGCCCTCTGTTATCATTAAACTAAGTAAGAATTTATGCAGGAGGCAACTATGGGCAGAATTGAAGTACATGAAACTGAAGCGGCGCTGATCGACAGCATCATCGATAAGAAGGATGAAGGATTGGAAGAAGTACAGATGACAGTGATTGCCAATTCCAGTTTGCAGAAGACCATATCAGAGTTTAAAAACATCGAAAATAAAAGTGCGGATCTCGGACCATTGGCTAAATTCATTTCCATATTTTCAACTAAAAGCCGTGAGGAAAAGCTGATGGACGCACTCGACCTGACGGATGATGAGAAGAATATACACAGAAAGTCTTTGGAAGATAATAAACTGCTGCTTTATATCGAATGACATAAAATCGACCCCCGGAACGCACCTATATATGCGATTCGGGGGTCGTTTTCTGAATTTTAAATTGATCAGGAACACAATTGATAAATCAAGGATTTTTTAAAGTTCTATCATGATGCCCACAATTCCTTAAAACGATTGTGTCAGGTTTTTCTAAGTGAAAAGTGATGCGTATATCCATATTGGCACTAGCTTCAAATATGTAATCCCGCCCCTCCATTTTTTTCGTACGGAGAGAGGGGTGTCTGAGGTCATTGACCAAAAAGCGAAGTGCCTTTCTTATCGCTTTTTGTGACTGCGAATCAAGTTCCATAAAATTGGCATCAAAACGTGCTGTCCTCCGCAAATTCATCATCTTTTAGTCCTTGGAAATCTTATCTAAATCACTTAAAGTATCTTCTAAGTTTTTAGCTTCCGATAACTTCCCGTCTTTAATTTGTTGCTCAACTTCCCGCTCTTCTTTTTGCCATTGTTCCGACCAGAACCAGGCCTGGTCTTTGGGGATTGATATTGTAGGCACGAGAACAATTTTTCCATCTTCCAGACGGCACTGTAAATCGTCACCTTCCTGCAGGTCTAACGCTTCAACAATTTTACTCGGTACTGTAACTTGCGACTTCTTTTTAAATCTCACATGTTCAGGTTTTAAAACTTCATTGTCCTTTTTCTCTATTTTGTTCATCGTTTTAGCCCCCTTCAAATTATGTCTATCAAAAAGTTATACAGTTTGACTTTCTAACTCATTATATCATATTAATAAAATGCTGCCTAATTTCAATACAGACCCAAGTTCTCTGATTGATTTAAATCTCTTTTTTAAATATTTAACACAGCTTTAATAACAACTTCAACAATTTTAATGCTGGCCAGCATATAGCTGCCATGCCATCACATGTTCGCGGCACTGGCCAGCATGTGTTAAACCGCCATCACATGTTCGCGAGGCTCGCCAACATGTGCTCCAAGCAAAAGAATCACACAGCAAAAACCGCAATCCTGTGACTGCGGTCTTTGACCTCCTGCTTCTTCCATCTGACTCCCGACTCTAATAAGCAAGCAGCAATCCGGGTTCTTCCAGCAGCCGCTTCAATTCGTTCATCGCTTCCTGGGCCATGACGCCGTCCAGCACCCTGTGGTCATAGCTTAATGACAATGCCATTCTCGGCTGGATTTCAATCTCGTCATCGTCTGTCGCGACGACTTTTTTCTCGATTCTGCCGATGCCGAGTATCGATGACTGGGGCGGGTTGATGACCGGTGTGAAGAATGCCCCCTTCGCCGATCCGACATTTGAAATCGTTGCGGTGCCTCCGCTCATCTCATTTGTCGTAATATTGCCGTTCCGGGCTTTATTCGCAAGCGTCTGAAGTTCTTTTGCGATCTGGAACAGCGATCGTTTATCCGCATTTCGGACGACGGGCACAAGAAGCCCCTGATCGGTGTCTGCCGCAAAGCCGATATGGTAATGCTCTTTCAAGATAATTTCCTCACTGTCCTCATCAAAGGATGCATTGAGATATGGATAGTTGTAAAGTACATTGGTCAGTGCTTTGACGACGAACGCCATGTACGTGAGTTTCACCTCTTCCACTTCGAAATCCTTTTTCAGCATTTCACGGAGTTCAACCAGCTTCCTTACGTTCGCCTCGTCAAAATGGGTGACATGCGGAATCGTCCGTGCAGACTGGGTCATCGTTCTTGCGACCGCTTTTCTGATGCCCGTCAACGGCACGCGTTTTTCCGCGTCTTTCACCTCATGATCATTTTGTCCATCAGTAATGTATGACTGGGCGGCGTTGTCGATCATCAGATCATTATCCCGGGCGTATTTCCTGACGGATGGCGTAGATAAAACCTGCCGCCGCGGTTTCTCTTCCTTCTGCACCTCTTCACGGACTTCCGGCGCCACTTCCACTCCGTCGCCTTCCGCATACTTCTTCACGTCTTCTTCGGTCACTTTGCCGTCCGCCCTTTCAGGCGTAACAAATTTCCAGTCGACACCCAGCTCTTTCGCGATTTTCTTTACTCTCGGTGTCGCTTTCCTATTGTTATCGGATGCCTTCTCTTTTTCAGACGTTTCTTTATTATCAACCGTTCCACTTTCATCCGCAACTTCTGATTCTTCGGCCCCGACGTCCAAAACTGCAAGCACTTCATCGACTTTTACCGTGTCTCCCCGCTTTTTGACGATTTCTTTGATGAAGCCGGATTCGGGTGCACGGACTTCCGATATCGCTTTTTCCGTCTGCACCTCGACAAGTGCGTCGCCTTTTTCTACTGAATCGCCTTCCGACACCTGCCAGAAGGTGATCAGGCTCTCATCCAATTTCTCAGATTGACGGGGTAATTTTATTTCCATTGCCACGATGATTCCCCTCCTCCATTATTCATCCATCAGCTTGAGTGCGGCTTTGACAATCTTATCTGTCGTCGGTATGACATACTGCTCCATCGGACGGCTGTATGGAATCGGCACGTCCGGCAGTGCGAGCCGCTTCACCGGCGCTTCCAAGTCGAAAAGACCCTCTTCGGCCACAATCGCTGCAATTTCTGCGGAGACGCCGAATGATTTGTAATCTTCATCCACAATCAGCAGGCGCCCGGTCTTTTCAAGGGATTTCAAAATCGTTTCCTTATCCAGAGGCACGATTGAACGGAGGTCGATCAGCTCGGCATCGACGCCCTGTTCTTCCAGTTCTTTGACCGCACCCATGCCATAATGCGTCGTCATCTGCATCCCGACAATCGTGATATCGCTCCCTTCCTTGACAACATTCGCCTTGCCAAGCGGCACCGTGTAGGATTCCTCCGGTACATGCCCCTCCGACGTATCCAGCTGTTCCATCCAGCCGAGCCCCTGAAGTGTCTTATGGAACATGAAGACGACCGGGTTATCGTCACGGATGGCTGAAATCATCATGCCTTTAAGATCATACGGCGTTGTCGGCGCCACCACTTTCATGCCCGGCATATGGCCGAACGTCGCATACAAAGTCTGGGAATGCTGCGCCGCATCATTGTATCCGCCGCCGACCGCAGTCATCAATACCATCGGCACTTTTACATTGCCGCCGGACATATAAGGAATCTTCGCCATGTGGTTATAGATCTGGTCCATTGCGACACCGAAGAAGTCGACGAACATCAGCTCCGCAATCGGCCGCATGCCTTCAGTTGCTGCACCGACCGCAGCACCGATCAGCGCCGTTTCCGAAATCGGTGTATCCATGATCCGCTCCGGTCCGAATTCATCAAGCAGCCCTTCGGTCGAACCGAAAATGCCGCCGTATGCCCCGATGTCCTCCCCGAGCACAAATACATCTTCATCACTTTTCATCTCCGAACGGATTGCCTCAGCCATCGCTTTATTACCTGTGAGTAAACGTTTCTTAACTTCCTGCATTGTCATTAGCTCCCTTCAAATATCATTTATACGAATAGGTCTTCCAGCGCAGCCGTCTCGTCAGGGTAATCGCTGTCCCTCGCGAACTGGTATGCTTCGTCCACTTCTCCTGCCGCCTTCTTCTCGATATCAGCAATTTCGTTTTCATCAAAGCCATGATCTTTTATCAGCACATCCCGGTACAAATTGACCTGGTCTTTTGCCCGCAGTTCCTTCACTTCATCTTCCGGCCGGTACTGTTCTGCATCCCCCTGGAAATGTCCGAGATAACGGTACGTTTCGATTTCGATGATCGACGGTCCTTCGCCGCGTCTTGCACGGTCCACAGCCTCTTTCGACACTTTATACATTTCAAGCAGGTCGTTGCCTTTCACATAGTAGCCTTCAATGCCGTATGCACCTGCC
>Ga0079226_10002389_pt1 | contig 14491 bp, 9 predicted proteins | sample Poulit2014_FD_76345 | JGI IMG/M metagenome (GOLD analysis project Ga0079226, IMG submission 76345) | Agricultural soil microbial communities from Georgia to study Nitrogen management - Poultry litter 2014 | ecosystem: Environmental > Terrestrial > Soil > Agricultural land | place: USA: Georgia... | reverse complement strand
TCCATCCCCTCGGGAAGCTTCATCAGCAGCGGGGTGCGCATCGACTGCTCATACATAAAACGCTTGTCAAACTAGCCGTGCTCGCCCATACAGAAGCCCTGATCAGAGGTATAAACGATGAGCGTATTATCGTAGAGGTCGTGCTCCTTTAGATAATCAATCAACCGGCCCACGTTATCATCGATAGATTCGACGGTTTTTAGGTAATCTTGCATATAGCGCTGGAACTTCCAGCGGGCCATCTGTGTGTCGCTCATCTGGTCGTGATTCTCCTTAAACTTCTTGATCATCGGATCATAATAAGCGTCCCAAGCCTGCCTTTGCTCCTCATCCATGCGAGCATAAAGGGCATTAGCAAACCGATCGCGACCTCCAGATGCAATCTCCCCTTCTTTATCCAGCATCTTCAAGTCTGACACCAGATCCATATCCTCAATCACGCTCATCTCCTGAGCAGCCGCCGCCGGGCGCCCCTTATAATCATCAAAATAGGTCTTAGGAACGTCGTGGGCCTCGCTACTATCCAGATCATCACTGGGAAAGGTATTAAAAACTCGAAACTCTTTATGGTCTCCGTTTAGCTTGGAAGTATCGGGCAACTATTCGCGATGAGTGGCTTTATGGTGGATCTGAAGGGAAAACGGCTTGTTTGGGTCTCTGTTTTCCAACCACTCGATCCCTTTATCAGTGATGACACCCGTTACATAACCATGGGACTGCGTCGTACCCCATCCACAATGAAATTGGTATTGTAATAATGTCCCTGACCCACCAGGCGCTCGGAATAATCATAGCCGGTGGGCTCGCTTATCAGATGCCACTTACCGATAAGAGCCGTCTGGTAGCCGGCCCCTGGAGCAGTTTTGGGAAGGTTTCCTGGCTGCCATCGAAGGTATCTCCAATCTTGGAAACCGTGTTATTATGAGAATGCTTGCCTGTTTGCAAGGTTGCACGGCTGGGGACGCAAAGCGAGTTGCCCACAAAGCTGTTGGTAAAGTGAACACCATCTTTCGGCGATCCGGTCCATATTGGGCGTTTGGATATACCGATCATCATAAGCGCTGAGCGTTTGGTAGGAATGGTCATCGGTCATAATCCAAATGATATTGGGAGGATCATCTGATTGAGAAGCATCGCTGCTGCTTTTCGCGTTATCCCCACAGGAAATTACAAAGGAACCTAAAAACAGACCGATAAAGATGCTTTTTAATTGGTGTATGGGGTGTGTATGCTATTTCTCATGGCTTATGAGATTTAAATAAAAACGCCTAAATAGTAGAAGTCTTTGGTTTACTTACCGAAGGTAAGCACTGTCGCAACTCCCCTCTCTCCATTATGGTCAAACTTCTTATTATCACTTGGGTGATTTACTACTCCATGATTTTTAACCCAAGCTGTTGATGATCCTCCACCATCTAAGTTCATAGCATCCGCACATTCCAGGATCTCCATTACGATTGCTAACTCCTTAGTCGTCATACCTCGGGCTTCATTTGCTCTACCATCAACAACAGCAGCAATTAAATGGTTATCATTAGTTATACAAACTGCTGTTCTTGGATGCCTCTTAGAGGTATGGCTTTTATCAAGCTGTTCAATTATTTTATTGTTGTACAGTAACAATGGCCCTGACGCTAATATGTTGTCAGCTTTAACTTTATCCCAACCCGATGTCGGTTGTTTGACTATTGATACTTCTCCATCCTTTGAAAATGTGAATGCAACATCTGCTTTAAATGGGGCAACTTTTCTTTCATTGTTTATAACATTACCGTCTTTTTTCAAATATACTGTTGACCCCCCACTTTCTGTATTAAAATAACTGCCATTTATTGCAGTTACTGCACGTGCACTAACTGCCGCATCGGTGGTCCTTAAAAAGCCTGATTTAACATATTGTATATTTATCTCTGGCTCATCATCTAAATTTATATCAAATAAAGTTACACTCTGTTTTGAATTAAACAAATCAGCAAAATGGAAATATTTCCATTTTATAGACTCAGAAACTTCCGTAACCGTCCAATCAGCATTATTAATAATTTGTTTAGTTGATAGGACTTTACCATTGTCACCATTGGGTTTTGTGGCATCACTAACATTGCTGCTACTACATGAACCTATAATAGATATTAGGAATAACAGTATATATATTCTTGGCTTTATAAGGATATACTTGAAATAGTTTATCATATTAAATTTTAATAATATTACGTTATGCTATATGGTTATTTATAATAGAGACAAGTTGCTTTATATAATTATATATTTTTTCTATATGTCCTTTTGTTATTCAGCATAAATTCCCATTGATTTATAGCCCGATCGATCATCATTATTAACATCTCTTAAAACGTACTCGCTGTCCAACTCTAATGTGGATTTGTTTATTAATGATTTCAAGCTTTCTACAGTCATTCCGTATATTCTTGCAGGGTTATTTTTTCCAACTAAATGAAATGAACTATCTAACATTTCCTCAGTATTAAAGTCGGCCCCTGTTATTTGATTACCATCAAGGTTAAAGGTATTGCTATCAATGATCGATGATGTGATTTCCGGCTCTTGAGCATTACTTTCATATGTATCTACATTCGAACTGCTTTTCTTCTGTTCATTACCAGCTATAATAGAATTGTATATATTTAAAGTGTTGGTTCCTTTTCTTCGGTACACCCCCCCACCTGGTCCAGCAATTTTATTATCAGTAATTGTGGTACTAATTATATCCACCTCACAATTATTATACATCATAACACCACCTCCGCCATTCGTTGATTTACTTTCATTATTAGTAATCAAGCTGTTTACTAAAATTCCTTTAGAATTTTTTCTTACGTAGAAAGCAGCTCCATAGGATCTACCCTTATTATCAGCCATGGTGGAATTATACATGTATATTGTTGCATCAGGGTAACCATGAACAGCAGCAGCAGTGCCCCCTGAATTACCATTAATTTCGGTATTATAAATATATGCAGTAGAACTCTTAACCCATATTCCTCCAACATTACTATCTGAGTGATTGTCGTTAATTTTACTTTCCCTAATCGCTACATTAGATTCATCGAATATATACAGTCCGGCTGCAAACTTTGCAGAGTTATTATTGATTATCTCTGAATTGACTATCTCTACTCCTGAATTCCCAACAATTATACCTCCACCATAGTCTCTTCTAAATTTTGTATTATTGATAGTTATGGAAGTGCTTGATAAACTTGCATTTCCACCACTTATCGTTAAGCCATCTAATATTACATCCACTTCTTTTTTAGGTGCCGTTATTGTAACAACATGATACGTTTCATTTCCACTTGGCAATTGCCCAGAAAGTATTGTTCTGTGTTTTTTAGGATCACTAGTTGCTCCCTCTTGTGCATTTTCTGGATATCCTCCTTTAAGCGTCAGGTATTTACTGATTTCAAAAGTAAGGTCACCATCGTCAGCCGGATCCCCCCCGGTAATAGTTTCAGTGGGATTATAAGTCCCTGCAGCTATATGTATGGTATTACCACTACTGGCTAAATCTAATGCATTAACGAGACTTGTAGCATCCTCCCAAGAAGTACCCTTACCTTTTCCGTCTTTCTTCACATAAAACTCAGCACTTTTTCCTGATTCCTGAACCACTTGTATGACTTGAGAAGCTTCGGTATTTGCAATTCTAATTTTCCCTTTTCGTTCGTCCTCGTTGTTTTCTGATACTGAAAAACCAATTTTGCTTTTCCCTTTTTCCCCTTCACTGTCTAATATAGTAATCCACTCAACATCCGTTTCGCTCTCCCATGGCATATTTGATAATATCTCGACAGAATATTCATTAGAGAAATTGGAAACAGATAAGGATTCACTACGTACAAACAGCTTAGAATCATGTTGGTTAGGGGATTTCTGGCAGCCCAAAAGTGCTAGAGTTACAACTATGGCTGAGATTATTTTCAAGCTCAAAATGTTACATATTCTCATAATATAAATTCATTTAAATTAATATTTATTTCACAGAAAGCTGATACTTCTCGGCCACAAACTTATCATATAATAACTGATAACATTCAACCAAATCCTTTTCATCTTCATATGCACTTTCATAGATAAAGGGGTTATCGTATCCAACCTCATCTAAGGCAGACAGGATTTCCACCCAATCATTTTCACCTTTGTCTGAACACGGAAAATAATGGTCTTCAGCTTTGCCCCTTCCATCAGATATGTGAACGGACTTTAGCCTGTCTCCCATTGCCCTTATTAGCTTTTCAGGGTCACTAATGTGGTTCATATCAATTGCTGAATAAATAGAGTCAGGCAAACGCCTAAATAGGGACACTGTTTCTTCTACTGTACGCATTAGAGGCCATTCTCTATCCCCTTTCATCAACTTCGGACCCAGCATGTTTTCTATCACCATAGTGGCGCCGATTGCCTGTACAGCTTTATCTAACTTTGCAGCAGACTTTAGCATTTGACTTTTCCGTGTATCTCGTCGATTGGGAGGGTCAAGATAATAGCTTGGATGAAAAAGTATGATTTCAGGCTTCAATATTTCTAAAACCTGAAGCAGCTTTGTATGCTTAGCAACCACTGCTTCTCGTTTTTTTTCATCAACGATAGAAATGTCTAAATGCCGGCTAAATGGCATATGGACAGACCATAATTTAAGACCAGTTTCATCAAGTATTTCTTTCGTTTTTACTATTTTCTCCTTTATTACAATATCGCTTACAACAAAATCCCCACTATCGTCAAAAAATTTATTTATTCCAGAAAGCTCTATGTAATCAATGCCTACTGATTTAGCATGATTTAGCTTTTCAGTTGATACATCATTAATTGGAACGGAATAACCTACTTTCAAAGGTTCTGGGACCCTTTTATAAATATTTTCTTGGCTCATTATACCATTATTGACTGTATAACCAGAAAATAATAGTATGGATAATGTTAAAATGCATTGGTTTATATTTTTGGTCATTGAGTTCTCACTCCCATCCTGGGTTTTGTTCTAAATTTTTATTTAGATTTAAATCTTCAATTGGGATTGGATAGAAATAGTCTTTACTCTCATCAAAAATCCCTCGCTGTGGGAATGGAGCCAGATTACCTGTAGTACCTCCTCTTTCACCAGTATCTTGATTAAACAGTTGCCTTTCATTTATATTAATTTTTGTTGTAACACCGTCAGGCGCACCAGAGGCATCTTCATCGTAGAGATATACATCAGGGTTTCCATCATCATTAAAATCATAGGCCCCTAGACCCGAGAAGTATATACCTAACATTGGTTGTTCAACCTTTTGCCCTTCTTTCCATCTCATCAAATCGTCCCATCGCAACCCTTCATTAACCATCTCAATTCTTCGTTCACGGCGAATTTCCAGTATCACTCCTTTATTAGCTCCTTGGTCAACATTGGGATACAATGACTCTTGGTAAGGGTCGGGATTTGAATTAGCGTCTGCCATATTTAAATGAGGCATATCTACACGATCCCTCAATTTGTTAATTGACATATCTAAGTCTGCCTGTGTAAGTGTACCTAATTCCGCTTTTGCCTCAGCATATATCAATAATGCTTCGGCATAGCGGAAAACTATTATATCAAAATATCCTGTACCCCATTGATCCTTCGATGGTAAGGCTTTAATCACCCTATAACCTGTAGTGGCAACATCTAAATCTACGGGCTCACGTTCATTTTTACCATTTACCACAAAATCTGGCCCTGCCGTAGTTTGTGTTAATCGTGGGTCCCGATTCTGCATCTCTTCATAAAACTCCAAGGTTTTATAATCAGCCCGTTCAGTAAATCGGCTTCCATCCTTCATTAAGTAGCTATTAATCAAATCTTTTGTAAAGCCCCATGAACCTCGTGTTTCAGCTGTCATCCGATAAGAAACACGGTGAGTTTTTTCTCCCTCTACATATTCGGCTGCAAGAATTGTTTCTGTATCATCTTGATTATCCCTTGCAAATAACTCACGATATGCTCCATTTTTACCACCCTCGGTGAATAGGGTATAAGCTCCTGAATCTATTAATTCTTTAGCGGCAGACGCGCCTTCCTCCAAAAAATTCTCATAATCACCTAAATCATGATATTTTCTGAATGTTCCTTCATGTAAGCCGATCCGAGCCTTTAATAGCAGTGCAGTATATTTTGTGATATGATTTAGTCTTTTCTCAGCCGGTATGTTGTCAATAGCATAATCTATATCCGCAAAAACAGAGTCCATTACTAATTTTCGGGAGTCCCGAGCTTTATATAGCTCCTCATCATCTTCCTTCAACACATCACTATACCACGGTACGTCACCAAAACGCTTAACCTTATTAAAATAAAAATAAGCTCTAAAAAATCTGGCTATACCCGAATATTTTGCCTTAGCAGCCTCATCATTTACTTTATGATAGTTTTCAAGAAAATAATTTATGTTTCGCAATCTGCTCCATGACCACCCTCCACTTCCCCTATCTGTTGGAACCTTGCGGCTGCCCCTGATTCTACGATCCGGGTTCAAGGGTACAATATTATCCGATTTGGCATCGTTCATGTAAACGTCTGTTTTAGACAACATGGAATAAAAATCGTTAGTCGCAATTTTTAAGTTATTAGCTGTTTGGAAAAAATCTCCAGCATCAACTTCGTCTCGAGGATCTTGAGTCAAAACACTATCATGACAACCTAAGATCATAAACATTAATAATGGGATGATTATAAGTATTAAGTATCTCATGTTTTTTAATTTTGATCTTAAACTTTAGCTACAGACTAACGTTTATACCTATAGAATAGGTTTTACCCATGGGGTAAGTATTTACGTTATAGTTATTCCTTGCATTTGCTCTTGAGGGGTTAGAGTAACTTATTGCTGCTCCAGCTTGCTCTGGATCTATGTATTTAGTTAATCCTCCAAATCTCCAAGTAAATATGTTTTCCCCACTAAAAAAGATCCTGAATTTATTAATATTAACTTTTTTTGTTATCTCTTTAGGGAGCGTATAACCAATAGTCAAGTTCTTTATCCTTAAATATCCAATATTTGTCAAATAGTAATCATTCAATTCATACATAGAACGTCTAGCATTCAAAGCAGCATAACCTCTTTCTATTTGAGGATATGTATTTTCGGGATGTTCTTCAGACCAAGCATTATCAACAAGGTCTTTTCTAATAAATGATAAATAGGGTCTACTATAAGGTCCCCAATAAATTGGCCCTGTTGGATACCAATCTTGCTTTGCAACTCCTTGTCCAACAATAGAAATGTCAAAATCTTGCCAATTTGCATTGATATTAAAACCAAATGGAAACTTGGGCATGGCATTACCAATAGGTCTCAAGTCACCATGGTCATCTAATGTATTTTCACCTTTGCCAATCCTACCATCTCCATCTGTATCTACATATTTAAGATCTCCTGCCCTAAGATGATCCCAATCACTATTTTGTACGGTATTAATTATGTATCTGTAGACATCACCCAAATCATCTGAGGGATTAGTAAACTGACTTTGATATTCCGCCGCTTCCTCATCTGATTGGAATTGCCCATCAACATGATAACCCCAAATTTCGCCAAGCTCTTGGCCTTCCCAAAACGTACTCATCAAACCATTTGGATTATCAAACTTTGTAATCACACCTTTATAGTTGGATACATTTGCACTAACGTTGAAAGCAAGCTTTGAACCCATTACTTCAAATTGATCATTATAGCCAATTGTTAATTCAAAACCTCTATTCCTAAGTGAAGCGTAACTCTTACTGGGCTCCGAAGCACCAAATACAGCTGGAAGCGGCTCCCCAGGAAGATACATATCCGTAGTTTCTCTTTGATATAAATCAATACTTGCAGTTAGCTTTTCCTCTAAAAAGCCAAAGTCTATACCTGTGTTAATTGTTTCAACTTTTTCCCAACCAATTGTAGCTGGTAAGGGCTTTGGTGCCCTAGCATATTTGATTGGTTTCCCGTCAGAATACCAACTAGAATTATTTACTGTCATTAACTGCCTAAATGTATTTACACCAACATTTTGATTCCCCAGTCTACCATAAGAAAGCCTTATTTTCATTGATGAAATGATGTTTTCCATAGTGCTAGTCCAGAATTTTTCTTCACTTACCCTCCATCCTGCGGCCACTGATGGGAAAAGTCCCCACCGTTCTCCTTCGGGAAACCGGGATGAACCATCATAACGAGCATTAATTTCCAATAGATATTTCCCTCCATAATCGTAATTAAATCGCCCAAAATATCCTGCAATACCCCAAAGCTTAGCAGAACCATCTGTATCATAAGGGGTTGTGCCAAAAACAAGGTTGGCCTTATCCCGAATCAGCATATCTTCTACCTGCACTTTAACTCGATCACGATCAAAGTTTTCCCTATTATAGCCAAGCATTATTTTAAAATCATGGTCATCAAAAAGGGTTTTTGAAAATGTCCCATATAAATTTAAGACATTATATTTATCCTTCCAGCGCCATTCTCCGTGACGACTTAATCCTTTAGTTACTAAATCAAGTTGATCAGAATAAAGGTAATCAAAACGACTGTACCTATAGGTTCTGTTTGTATTTTCGACCTTATGACTGTAATCAAAATTTATCTCAAGCCCTTCAAATGGATTAACTATTCCCTTAAACGTATTAGTTAACGTTTCTCTACTTGTGCGTCGCCAATTATTACCATCTTCCATGGCAGCATATCCTCCTGCTCCTCCATTTCCTCCTCTACCTACATCTACTGGCATTCCATCAATCTCTTTTGGATAAAAAGCAAACTTGTCCCGCCATGTTGTTGTAGACCAAATTCCACCATATCCATTTTCGTATCCGCCATAATTCTCATCAAATCGATTTGCATACTTGCTATCTGTTGAGAGTTCTAACCATTTATAAGGTTTAAATTTCAGATTCGCTTTGAAATTGTACCTTTTCATATCTGTATCTTGGATATTATTAATGTTCTCCCTTTTATAAATCCGTCCAGACACATATCCCTGTAATTTTTCAGACCCACCTGAAATCGATATATCATGAAAATTAGATGGTTGCCATTTCTTAAATAGATAGTTGTAAAAATTAGTTTTATGGAAAAACTTATAACTACCATCTGATTGTTTTTCATGAAATGGTTCTATATCACCATCAGCTACCATTTGTATAGTCTTCCAATCCCAGTCATCCTCATATCCCGTATAATTGCTACCGTTATAACCATAAATCGCACTATCTATAGTTTTACCATACACATAAGGGTCAGAAATAAAATCCGTTCGAGTTGTTGGCGTTGTAAAATTAAAATTAGTTGTATAATTGACTTTCATCTTCCCCTCCTCCCCTTTTTTTGTAGTTATTAAAATAACTCCAAAGGAAGCTCTAGCACCATAAATTGCTGCAGATCCAGCATCTTTTAAAACGGTTACCTCTTCAATATCATTGGGGTTAACATTAGAAATGTCTTCTTCAATTCCATCTACTAAAACAAGAGGGGAACCGCCATTTATAGAGTTGAAACCTCGTATATTAAAATCCGCTGTCTCAGAAGGATCTCCTGAGTTGGATTTAATGTTTAAACCAGGTATCCTACCTTGCAAAGTACTCGTAATATCTGAAGTAGGACGTGCAGAAATATCTTCAATACTTAATTGTTCTATAGAACCAACAAGGTTTTTTTCCTTTTGAGTACCATAACCTACCACAACCATCTCTTCCCCCATTACGGCCTTTGGTGTTATCTGCACATCAATCTTTGTTCGTCCGGCAATAGGAATCTCTTGTGTTTTATAACCTATATATGAAAAAACCAAAGTATCTTGCAACGAAGGTACAGAAAGTTCGAACCTACCATTTGCGTTGGTAGAAGCCCCTTGTGTTGTCCCTTTTACTAGAATATTCACTCCTGGAAGCATTTCTCCCGTTTCTGCATCAATTACCTGTCCCTCAACTACCTCTTCTATGACTGAAGATTGGCTAGGAGCTGGCCATTTTTTTAGCAGAATAGTTTTGCCAGATAATCCCCAACCCACTCTATAATTTTTAAATAAGTGCTTTAATACTTGTTTAACACTATGCCGTTTAGCTGTTATAGAAACCTTTCTGTTCAGATTAATAGCATTATAACTATAAGCGAAAGTAAGTTTGGTCTGTGCTTCAATTGTTCCCAACACCTCTTGGAGTGGGTCCTCGCTAAACTCCAGAGAAACGATAATTTCGGAAAGGTCCAGATCCTGTGCTTCTGTAGCCTTTGTCACCCCGAAGAGACCTCCAAATATCATAAGCAGCATAGAAGGTAGTAGAAATGCCCTCATAAAAATCTTTTTTAAGGATTGTTGAAGATAGGATATTTCCATAATTTTAGCCGTAGTTGTCTGGTTAATGGTTCGATTCATTTCCGATAACTATTCTGGGATATCTCGTGGCAGCGGGATATCCCTTTTTTAAATGTGCTAATTATAAACATATTCCTGCATGGTAACCTTTTTGTAGTTTACAGGTTTAATAAGTGCTATATCGATTAGTTTGGCTAACTCGTGATCTTGATATTCAACCATTGGCGTTACTGCATTGGGTTTTATTATTGCCAAATGTGCGGCATGCTGTGCTATTTCTGTTTCATAGTTAGAAAGCCCAGTAACTTTATAGCCATTATCAATTACGCTTTCATCAAAAATCTTTTCAAACCATGTACATGATGCTGTATACATTCCCATCTTATTGAGGTGATAACCATCTCGGTTGAAATTGTCTTTAATATCACTAGTTCGACCATTTTGTATAGCAGTTCCAGCAGGAACTATCATCTCTGCATCTATTAGATCTTTTGCCGCACTATAAGTACTTACAATTGCTTTATACATGGCTTCCTGATCATTACCATAATTGGTGAAGCCCGAGTGAGTTGAGCTTTGTGCATAACTCCAAGTTTGATGCAAAATATATTTCACATTAGAATTCGTTGTTTTTTCTTTTACATAATTATGCAAGGCATAAAGTGGGATAACAAAGGTGTTATATTGGCCTGAATTAGAGCTAACCTGCTGAAAGCTAATATAATCCCAATCTTCATCGGCTAATGCCATTGCAATAGAAACATTGGGTTTTTTTGTTCTATTACCATCTTCGTCTATCTTTCTGTAAGAGTATGCCGCTACATTATTACTAGCATTTTCCCAGTGCAAATCAAGGCTTGCTCCACCAATATACATATTACCAACTACAAGCTTTTTTCCTGCTGCCTTAGCCAATCCATACAAGTAGTGTTCCACAGCATCTTCTGAAAAGCTGTTACCTATCGCCAGAATCTTTGTTATCTCATCACCAGGTAAATCATTAACTTTGATATTATAGGAGGCAAGTGTTTTTCCTTTTGGGGAGGAAATAGATATCTCTGCTGCACCTTTTGATTTTGCAATAACAGTAGCCGAATGATCAGTGTTTACGGTGAGTCCAACAATTTGTTCATTATCTATTCTCCACTCATAAACCTTTGGATCCACAAAGAAGGATATATACTTAGGAACCAAGTCTAACTCTTCACCCACTGATAATGTATCTATTGTTATATTTGGCTTCAGTTGTTGTGGCTCTGTGGGTTGTAATTTACTTTTATTAAAGGGAAAAAAGATACATATAAAACAAATAAGTACAGTTAAGTTATATAGTTTTATCTTAAATGAATTACGCGCAATAAAATCAATCATAGTTCACAATTTAATGCTCTTACTATTTTATCAGGATCGTGATTTAATCCATACGTGATTATTTTCCATCTCAAATTCAAAATTCTCGATCGCCTGAAGCATCCGTAAAGCGTGCTGTAGGGAATTATTTTCAAAGGTCACCTTAAAGCGTATCTGCTTCAGAGCTTCATCCGAAAAATGGATTTGAACGCCATACCAGCGCTCCAGACGCTGAGCGATTTCCTTAAAGGAATGATTTTCAAAAATTAGTTTCCCGCTCTTCCAGCTGGTGTAAATCTTTGACTTTACAACTTTAGTAGTTCCCCTATTAGTTCTTTTATCAAAGATATGCTGTTGATCAGGAGTCAATACTGCGACATTACGATCAACATCAGGGGATTTTTTATTTGTAGCCGTATCCTGCTCCACGGATACCCGTCCTGTTGCGACAGTAACCTGAATATTATTCTCAGTATCAAATGATCGGATATTAAAAGAGGTGCCAAGCACCTTGGTTTGTAGCTTCCCACTATGAACAACAAACGGTTTATCCGAATTGCGAGTTATGTCAAAAAAAGCTTCACCTGTCAGGCTTACCGAGCGGAGAGTATCCCCAAATTTTTTGGGATATCGTAGGCTACTGGCTGCAGAAAGCCAAACAGTAGAACCATCGCCTAAGACAATTCGCGAACTTTGTCCGGCAGGATTGCTGGCTGTTTGATATTCTATTTGATCTTTGGATTGATGCTTGGGTGAGATTAGGCCCTGAGTGTATAGGATTGGCAGGCTTACCAATAAGACAATAATAAAGCCGGCTGCTATTTTGGCTGACAATGCGTTTCCACTCTGGGAGTGACTTAAAAATTTTAGCTGCAGTCTTTTTTTAGAAAAGCCTGCTGAAGGGTTAATACCTTCCCATAATTCTCGGTACAACTCCTTTTTTTCCTCCGCACTATAATCAGCTAAGTCATCGGGCTTCTTATCAAAATGATGATACCATCGGTCGATAAGCCGGCGGCCTTCTTTCGTTTCTTCACCGCGGAAGAACTTTCTCAGATTATGTTTTATCTCATTTAAATCCATTACCAAGAATCAGCCGGTTTAGCTTTTGGGCCTATATGTATTGCTCTAATGGTGCCCCTTTACCCTACTGACAATTGCCGGAGGGGGTATCCCCTAAGGATTCTTTGAGATTTATTTGTTAGTAGATAAGAAAGGGTTTATAAGGACAGCAGGTATATATGAGGACAAGCTTTTAGACAGCCAAGCACCGTTCTCTAATACAAGATTCAGAATGGGATACCTATACTATTTTAGAATAAATAAAACTTTTATCGTTTCAATGTTGTCCCAGTATTTAACTACTTATAACCATGGTAGGGCTAATAGAAAACCAACGACTTTTTTTAAATGGGGGCGCAGCACCTTCAAGGCCCTTCCGATGTGGTTTTCAACTGTTTTTGGTGAGATATTTAGTTTTTTGCCAATTTCTTTATGTGACAACTGTTCCATTCTACTTAACTCAAATACCTCACGGCAACGATCAGGCAGTTCTCCAGCCTTCTTTTCCATCTCCTCCTGAAGATGTTTTTTGAAAAACTGGTGCTCCGTGGCGAGGTTGTTTGCCTCATAGAACTGTATAGTCATCTTCTCATATTTTTCTCTCGTATTCTCCGCCTTTATTTTGTTGATAATCCGATGTTTAAGCGCCGTAAAAAGATATCCGGCCACATTCGATTGAATGGTAAGCGAACCTCGTTTTTCCCAAAGCCCTATAAACAGTTCCTGGAGCACATCCTTCGCCAGCTCGTCCGATTGGAGCCTATGCACTGCTGCTGCGAAGAGCGGTTCCCAATATCGGTCAAAAAGTTGTTTGAAGGCTTCTGAATTATCCTCAGATATTAACGCGATTAGTTGTTTGTCCCTATATTTCCCATGCATCAGATCTGCTTTTTGGAGTTGTTAAAACAATATTAAAGTAGACACTTCCTCTGTTAGATTAATGTTAAGTAGTACTCATGTAGTAATTGGAGCCACAAAAAGTAATTATCCTGAAATCATTATAACTTCCCAACATAATTATTGCAAATATTACTTAACATGAATAAAAATTGTAATACTTAAAGGAATATTACTTGTTATACAATAATATATTAATCTGTTTTTTACACCCCATCATAGGTAATAGACCTTCGTAAATATCCTTTTCCCTTTCGTCTGGACATACTACGCCTTTAATTATAGGGCATCTTCCGTAGGGACAAAAGTTTTAACCTTACTTAGATTCTGTAAACACTCCACGATATTTTCGTCTATAAATATGAATAAGCTATTACCCAAGGCCGTTCTGGTTCAAACTTTACATAACCGGCCCTTATACGACAAAATTATTAAAATTTAATGTAAGCCCAACCACCTATTGGTTGGATCAACAAACTCAACTGGCCTTATATACTATATATAAGATATATAGGTTTTATTTATTATATTTTTTATATAGGTTATATTTGTAATATATAACTAACCTAAAGATAAAGAATGATTGTTCTTGTTGGAGGTAAAAAAGGTGGCACCGGCAAAAGTACGATATCTACCAATTTAGCCGCCCTACGGGTTGAAAAAGCAGGGCATAAGAACCTACTTTTAATCGACACGGATTCCCAGGGAAGTACAGCCGACTGGGCATACTACCGGAAGGAGTCCGGAAAGGATGGGATTGAATGTATCCAGCTATTTGAAAAAAGAATAGTTACAGAAATCGATTCAAAGGCCAAACGGTATGAAGATATCATTATTGATGCTGGTG
>Ga0079226_10002387_pt1 | contig 14497 bp, 10 predicted proteins | sample Poulit2014_FD_76345 | JGI IMG/M metagenome (GOLD analysis project Ga0079226, IMG submission 76345) | Agricultural soil microbial communities from Georgia to study Nitrogen management - Poultry litter 2014 | ecosystem: Environmental > Terrestrial > Soil > Agricultural land | place: USA: Georgia... | reverse complement strand
GTATCTGCATACCAGGTATCCATATCTTTCAAATAGCTTCCGTCCAAAAACCCTTGCTTTGAAAATTTAGGGAATTCTGTCAATGTTCTTTTCTCCAAATCAGACACCTTTGGACGAAGCGGCATAAGAAATCCTACTACGCATCCACATAGCAAAATACAAAAAAATAAAACACATTGAATTATATGATAAATTTTTGAAACTTTTTCGTTCTTTTTTAAAAATCGTTCTTTTTCCATTCGCTTTCCCTCTAAAATTGAAAATATAAAAATGGATTGTAGCTATTTCCTACCAATGCCATTACTGATAATAATAACAACACAGCTGGAACAATCATATCAATAAGGTATAATAAGTGTGGGCATCTTTGCTTTTCCTCTGCCGATGCGTACCATTTCTTACGAATTATCTTTCCAATTGGAGTAATTGCAATTACTGCAATAATGAAAAAGAAGATATTGTTCTGAATTAATAGTGTAGTATCCATACTCATCCATTCTCTTCCTGAAAAGTCAAACATTCCTTTTAACACCGTAATTAATTCCTGCATATTTTCAAATCGGAATATAACCCATCCAAAGTACACAACCAAAATCGTGTAAATCCATCCAAAAATTTTGGGAATACGATTTAATAGTTTTCCTAAAAACAATCGTTCTATCACAAGAAAAACAAAATAAAATAATCCCCACAAAATATAATTCCAGCTTGCTCCATGCCACATCCCCGTTAAAAACCATACAACAAATAAGTTCCGAAATGTACAAAGACTTCCTTTTCGATTTCCTCCTAGAGGAATATAAACGTAATCCCGAAAAAATGTACTCAAAGAAATATGCCACCGACGCCAAAAATCTTTTACTGACACAGCGATATAAGGATAGTTGAAATTCTCTAAATAATGAAAACCTACCATTCTTCCCATCCCAATTGCCATATCGGAATAAGCAGAGAAATCCAAATAAATCTGTAACATATAAAAGAGCATTCCAATCCAGAGTCCAGCAATTGATGCAGTTGCTAATTGATCACTTACAATTAAAGTATCTGCAAGACTCGCACATGTATTCGCCAAAACAGCCTTTTTTGCAAGTCCAACACAAAATCGTCTTACTCCTTCCGCCACATCATGAGCAGTTACCGATCGATTTTCAATTTCATCTGCCACCGTTTGATAACGCACAATTGGACCAGCAATACATTGATGGAACAAACTACAATAAAGTAATACTTTCCAATATCGCCTCTGCACTGCTACTTCTTCTCGATATACATCCACTACATAAGATAATAATTGGAATGTATAAAAGGAAATCCCAATTGGGAGCACAATATTAGGAATTTCTTTTGGTAAACCTGTTAGATATTGCAAATTTGTCAGGAAAAATCCAGTATATTTAAAAAATCCAAGTGTTAATAATGCTCCAAAGCATTCTAAAAACATCCAGACCTTTTTTCCTCTCTTTGTTCTAACATCGGCAATACGGCATGCAGTAAACCAGCTCCAAAAACTTAAGCCAATTAACAATACTAAGTATTTTGGTCCGCCCCATGAATAAAACACAAGCGAAAACAACAATAGTACAACATTTTTTTGTTTGATTGTAGACGCAAAAAAATACGCAATTAAACTAATCGCAAGAAAAGCGAATACAAACAGTAAACTTGAGAATACCATATTAAACTCTCCATTCTCCTAACATCACAAAATAATTACCCACTTTTTTCATTTACAAGAAATCAGTCCAGGCATCCGATTGATTATACCTCATAAGCAATTATATCGCAAGCTTTTTCTCGAGAGAAAAGAGCCATGTCTAACTTTTCACAAGCCTAAACATAACTCTTTTTCCTCCGTAATTATAAAATCTTTTGTTTATTTTATTGATAAATCTTCTTCTGAAAAGCATTCTTCAATTGGTGCACCTGGAGCAACCATTGGAAATACCTTATCATCCTTTTCAATCTGGCATTCAATTACAACTGGAATATTTAACTCAATCGCCTCACGAACTGCTGGTTCAAATTCTTCACATTTTGTAACACGATATGCCTTTGCTCCCATTGCTTCCGCCAACTTTACAAAGTCTACCTGATCTTCCAATACAGTATGAGAATAACGTTTTCCATAGAATAATGTCTGCCATTGACGTACCATACCTAAAACATGGTTATTTACTACAATCTGAATAACTGGAATATTATAACGAGTTGCTGTAGCAATCTCATTCATATTCATGCGGAAGCATCCATCTCCAGCAATATTAATTACTGTTTTATCTTTGCATCCCATCTTCGCACCAATTGCCGCTCCGAGTCCATACCCCATCGTTCCAAGTCCGCCCGAACTAATAAAACTTCTTGGAGTCTGATATTTATAATATTGCGCTGCCCACATTTGGTGCTGTCCTACTTCTGTTACAATAATTGCATTTCCTTTTGTAATCTCGTTTAACTTTTCCATAATATATGGACCTGTTAATTCACCTTTATGATAAGTCAATGGATAACGTCTCTTTAATTGTTCTACTTCTGTAATCCACTTCTTATGTTCCATTGGTTCTAAACGCATATTTAATTCTTGCAGTACGCATTTTACATCCCCAATAATAGAAGCATCTGTTCGTATATTTTTATTAATTTCTGCTGGATCAACATCAATCTGTAATACTTTTGCATTGTATGCAAATCTCTTCGCATTTCCAGTAACACGGTCACTGAATCTTGCTCCTACTGCAATAAGTAAATCACACTTCGTTACACCAAAGTTGGATGCCTTCGTTCCATGCATTCCAAGCATTCCAGAATACAATGGATCTTCTCCATTAAATGCACCTTTTCCCATCAATGTATCGGTAACAGGAGCATTAATTTTATGAACAAACTCACGCAATTCTTTTGAAGCTCCCGATGCAATGGCGCCGCCTCCTACAAACACAAATGGTTTTTGGGACTTTTTAATCATGTCCACTGCTTTTTCCAGATCTTCTTCCTTCATATTTTTTGTAACTGGACGAATTGGTTCTGGTATTACTTTTGTATACTCTGTTTTATTGGCAGTAACATCTTTCGTTATATCTACAAGTACTGGACCTGGACGTCCTTCTTTTGCAATACGGAATGCAGAACGAATCGTATCAGCTAATTTTGTCACATCTTTTACAATATAATTATGTTTTGTAATTGGCATTGTAATACCTGCAATATCTACTTCTTGGAACGTATCTTTTCCAAGCAAGCTCACAGCTACATTAGCAGTAATTGCAACAATTGGAATGGAATCCATATAGGCCGTTGCAATTCCAGTTACAAGATTTGTGGCTCCTGGGCCTGAGGTTGCCATACAAACACCAACTTTTCCAGTCGCACGTGCATATCCATCTGCTGCATGAGCTGCTCCTTGCTCATGAGAAGTTAAGATATGAGTAATCTCATCTGAATGCTTATATAATGCATCATATACATTTAGAATAGTACCGCCTGGATAACCAAATACTGTATCTACTCCCTGCTCTTTCAGACATTCAATAATAATTTCTGAACCAGTTAATTGCATAGTATTCTCTCCTTTTTATTTTTTTATCTCTAAAATTGCGCCACGATTTCCAGAAGTTACCATAGAAGCATATCTTGCTAAATATCCTGTCGTTATTTTTGGTTCTCTTGGAGTCCATGCTGCTCTTCTTCGTTCCATTTCTTCATCTGAAATATCTACATTTAATGTGTTTTCTGGAATATTAATCTGAATGATATCTCCCTCTTCTACGAGTGCAATTGGTCCTCCAACTGCTGCTTCTGGAGAAACATGTCCAATACTTGCGCCTCTGGATGCGCCACTAAAGCGTCCATCGGTAATCAACGCAACACTTGAACCAAGTCCCATACCTGCAATTGCGGAAGTAGGATTGAGCATTTCTCTCATTCCAGGACCCCCCTTTGGTCCTTCATAACGAATTACCACTACATCTCCAGCCACAATTTTTCCACCTTTAATCGCTGCAATTGCATCTTCTTCACAGTCAAATACTCTGGCAGGACCTTCGTGTACCATCATTTCTGGAGCAACTGCGGAACGTTTTACTACACCAGAATCTGGAGCCAAATTTCCTTTTAATACTGCGATACCACCCGTCTGGCTATATGGATTTTCGATTGGTCGGATTACTTCTGGGTTCTTATTCACACAACCCCTAATATTTTCTGCCACCGTTTTTCCTGTTACAGTAATAAGATCTGTGTATAATAAGTTTTTCTTATTTAGCTCATTCATAACTGCATACACACCGCCAGCCTCATTTAATTCTTCGATATATGTATGACCTGCTGGTGCCAAATGACAGAGATTTGGAGTTTTACTACTAATTTCATTTGCAATATCTACATTTAATTCTACACCTGCTTCATGTGCAATTGCTGGAAGATGAAGCATACTATTGGTAGAACATCCCAATGCCATATCCACCGTTAATGCATTTAAAAATGCCTTTTCCGTCATAATATCTCTTGGACAAATATTTAATTCTATTAATTTCATAACTTGCATACCCGCATGTTTTGCAAGTTTTAAACGTTCCGAATATACGGCTGGAATTGTACCATTTCCTTTTAATCCCATACCCAATACTTCCGTCAGACAATTCATAGAATTCGCCGTATACATACCAGAACAAGAGCCACAAGTTGGGCAAGTCTTATTTTCATATTCTAATACTTCTTCTTCCGTTAAGTTTCCAGCTGCATAAGCCCCCACTGCTTCAAACATGGAAGAAAGACTCGTCTTACAGCCCTTTACATGTCCTGCCAACATTGGACCGCCACTTACAAAAACAGTTGGAATATTCACTCTGGCCGCTGCCATCAAAAGACCTGGTACATTTTTATCACAGTTTGGAACCATAACCAATCCATCAAACTGATGAGCCATAGCCAATGCTTCGGTAGAATCTGCAATTAAATCCCTTGTTACAAGAGAGTATTTCATTCCAACATGTCCCATTGCAATACCGTCACATACCGCAATTGCTGGTACCACAACTGGAACTCCTCCAGCCATCGCAACTCCCATTTTAACTGCTTCTACAATTTTATCCAAATTCATATGTCCTGGAACAATTTCATTATAGGAGCTTACAACACCAATCAATGGTTTTTTCATTTCTTCTTCTGTAAATCCAAGTGCATGAAACAAAGAACGATGTGGAGCCTGCTGCATCCCTTTTTTTACTGCGTCACTTCTCATAATTCATTCCTCCTAAACTTTCTCTCTATTTATTCAATACGCTCTGCAATCAAATCTCCCATTTCCATGGTTCCAACTTGAGTACAGCCATCTGACATAATATCGACAGTACGATATCCATCTTCCAATACTTTTGCTACTGCATGTTCTACTGCTACTGCCTCCTTATCCAAATCAAAGGAATAACGCAACATCATTGCAGCTGATAAAATCGTAGCAATTGGATTGGCAATGTTTTGACCTGCAATATCTGGTGCAGAACCATGACTTGGCTCATATAGCCCTAGTTTTGTCGCTCCGAGACTTGCAGAAGATAACATACCAATGGAACCTGTTACCATACTTGCTTCATCCGATAAAATATCACCGAACATATTCTCTGTTAAAACAACATCAAACTGTCCAGGATCTTTTACTAACTGCATTGCACAATTATCTACCAGCATATGGGTAACCGTTACTTCTGGATAATCTTTTGCAACTTCGTTTACGACACTTCTCCAAAGACGAGAAGAGTCTAATACATTTGCTTTATCCACACTAATCAGATTCTTTCTTCTCTTCATCGCAATTTCAAACGCTTTTATTGCAATACGACGAATTTCCCTCTCGTCATATACAAGTGTATCCGTTGCTTTTCTCACACCATCCACTACTTCTGTGCTGCGTGCTCCAAAATACAGTCCTCCTGTTAATTCTCTCATAATTACCATATCAAAACCTGCATCTGCAATCTCTGCACGCAATGGACATGCATCTTTCAATTCTTTATATAAATACGCTGGACGGATGTTTGCAAATAGCTCCAATCCTTTGCGAATCTTTAGCAAACCTGCTTCTGGACGATCTTTTGGATCAATATCGTACCAACGAGAGTTTCCTACATTACCGCCAACGGCTCCTAACAACACGGAATCACTTGCCTTTGCACGTTCCAATGTTTCATCTGTTAACGATGTTCCATATGCATCAATGGAACAACCTCCCATCAGTAATTCTTCATATGTAAAATTATGGTCGTATTTTTCTGCCACTTTATCCAAAATCTTTCTGGCTTCTCTAACAATCTCTGGACCAATTCCATCTCCTGGAATCAATGCGATATGAAATTTCATCTTTTACACCAAGCCTTTCATAATAAACTTCCCCCTAACTTTTTGTATTGTTATACAAAAAGTAGGGGACTGCATCTTATCGCTTTATTGCGTTAGCATATTCGTATTAGTATTATGTTAGACTATTTTAGCGATTTTTTCAAGTGTTATCAAAAAATTTATCAATATTTTCTTCCAGTAATTTGGTAAATCACTAAAATCCTTCCAATATTGGAATATAAACTAGAACGTTTTTCATTTTATTAAGACTCTGCTTTAATAAGAGGAAAAAATTCGGCAGGAATAAAAGCAGTCACTTTTATTCCATCTTCTGTATAGTTTTCTTCTAATAACTGTCCATACTTTCGGATTAACTGGATTTTTCCTGCCTCTGCATAAGAATAGGTTTGCTGCACATATATTTTTTGTTCTCTTAAAATTTGTTCCAATAATCGTTTTAAGTCATTCAAACCATCGCCAGTCTTTGCCGAAATTGGCAATACATAATCTGCCTGAAAATCACGGCATACTGCTGGATGCTCCAAACAATCTTGTTTATTAAATAAGGTAATTCCTATTTTATCTTCTACTCCTAGCTCCCGCAATGTATCATAGACAACATGCATTTGGGTATCCATCATCGGATTGGATGCATCTACGACATGAATTAAAATATCACAATACTTTGCTTCTTCCAGCGTACTGCGAAATGCATCAATAAGATGGTGGGGAAGTTTTCGAATAAAACCAACCGTATCGGTTAGCAAAATTTCTTCTCCTGAATCTAATTTCATCATACGAGTCGTTGGATCTAATGTCGCAAATAATTTATCTTCTGCCAAAATATCGGCCCCAGTCAGTCGATTCAAAAGAGTGGATTTTCCAGCGTTTGTGTATCCGACAATTGCAGCTACAGGCACATAGTTTCTACTTCTTCGCTGCCTTGTCACTTCTCGGTGTTTCTTCACCGCTTCCAATTCTTGCTTCAATTGACCAATTCTTTGATGAATCAATCGACGATCTATTTCCAGCTTTTTCTCACCAGGCCCTCTTGTACCAATCCCACCGCCGAGACGGGAAAGGGAATTGCGAAGTCCAACCAAACGAGCTGCACGGTACCGCAGCTGCGCAAGTTCTACTTGAATTTTTCCCTCGCTTGTCATCGCATGTGCTGCAAAAATATCTAGGATTACCATAGTACGATCCATAACTTTCGTCTCTAACATGGATTCCAAGTTCCGAAGCTGAACAGGAGACAACTCATCATCACATACAACCCCTGTTGCATCTAACTCTGATAATAACTCCTTTACTTCCTCTATTTTTCCCTTTCCAATATAAGTAGCAGGATTTTGATGCTCTAAATTCTGAATTACTTTTGCTAATGTACTCCCTCCTGCCGTATCAACCAATTCTTCTAATTCATCCAAAGACTGTTTTGCATCCTCTCCGCTGGTTTCTGAAACAGCCAATAAAATGACCCTTTCTTCTGCTTCTTTTATTTCAATCATATCATTCCTCACTTTTCTATTTCTAACTTATTTTCTTAAGACAGACCTAGAAATTTTCTTGCTGTTTCTCGAAAAACTTCTGCTTCATTCCTATGTTGTTGTACCTCTAACTGTTGTGCAATTGTTTCATATACATTTTGGTTATATGGGTCTGCCCTTACCGCATTTTGATAATCGTCAAGCACCTTTGAATATTCCCCCATTTGGTCATATAACAATCCACGTTTTATATAAAGTTCTGCTGTATTTTCTCCAGCATTCAATAATCTTGTATAGGTTTCTGCTGCTTCCTCCTGAAAATTTGCCTTTCCCTGTGTTTCTGCCAGTTCTTTTACAAGTTCAAATTCTTGTTCTCCCACAGTATTTCCGATATACGAAACAGCCTCCTCTAGTTTTTCTACTGCCACAACATAATTTTCTTGCTCCATTGCCTGTCTTCCCTGAGCCCATAAGCTTTGAAACGCTTCTTTATTTTTCCCATCGGGTATGAAAACTAATACTCCCATTAATAAAAAAATAAAACTAAGACAGGTCACCGTATAAAAATATTTACTCTCTTGTATTTTTCTCCATTTTTTCTTCATCTCATAGTCTTCCCACAATTACTTTTTCTAGCTTTATAAGTATCATATTTATAATACAATATCTTCAAAAAATAATCTACAATGAAAAGAAAAAAACAGAAAAATTAGTCCATAATCTTAGTTCCAATTTTTTCCAAAAATAATAAACTCTCCCATTTTGTAATATATGTCCAAAAGTTTGGATACCTATCAAAATGGAAGAGCTTATTTCTTAATCTTTATTTTACTTGATTGATAAATCTCATAAATGCTTCTTGCCCTGCTTCATCTCTCTTATAGACCCCAGCATGTTCCAATACTTTTGCAAATACTTTTCCGATTTCATCTCTTAAAATGCCATCAATGGTATCTGCATTGATCGTTTCATATTGTGGCAAAAACTCATCTACCCAATCAGCATGTTTTTTCAGAGTTTCATTGGAACGAATGTCTTTCCCAGCCAAAATATATTCACCCAACTGTTTCATTTCATCTTTCAAACGAGCTGGCAAAACAGCCAATCCCATTACTTCAATTAAACCAATGTTTTCCTTTTTAATATGATGTAATTCTGCATGTGGATGATATACTCCAAGTGGATGTTCCTCTGTTGTAATATTATTACGCAATACTAAATCTAATTCATATGTATCGCCTTTCTTTCTGGCAATTGGAGTAATCGTATTATGAGGCTGGCCATCTGTTTCAGCAAAAACAAACGCTGCCTCGTCGGTATAACCCCTCCAGCTCTTTAAAATCATATCTGCCAGTTCAATTAACCGATTTTCATCTTTATGACGAATACGAATGACTGACATTGGCCACTTTACAATACCTGCCTCTACATCTTCATAACCAGCAAAGCAAATTGTTTTTTCAATTGGAGCCTTTGCCATCGCAAATTCATAATGGCCTCCCTGGAAATGATCATGGGTTAAAATAGATCCTCCTACAATTGGCAAATCTGCATTGGAACCTAAGAAATAATGAGGAAACAGCTTTACAAAATCGAAGAGTTTGCGGAATGTACTCTTATCAATCTTCATTGGTACATGCTCTCCACAAAATACAATGCAGTGCTCATTGTAATATACATATGGAGAATACTGGAATCCCCAATCTGCTCCATTAATCGTGATTGGAATAATACGGTGATTTTGTCTGGCTGGATGATTCACTCTTCCTGCATATCCTTCATTTTCTTTGCAAAGCAAACATTTTGGATAACCGCTCTGCTTCATTAACTTCGCTGCTGCAATTGCTTTTGGATCTTTTTCTGGCTTAGAAAGATTGATTGTAACATCCAAATCCCCATACTCTGTTGCAGTCAGCCATTTGATATCTTTACATACACGGTATCTGCGGATATAATCAGAGTCTTGACTTAATTTATAATAGTAGTCTGTTGCTTCTTCTGGAGAAATGCTGTATTTCTCTTTAAATTTTTGAATTACTTGAGATGGACGAGGCATAAGACAATTCATCAGTTTTGTATCAAACAGATCTCGGTATACAACACTATTTTCTTTCAGCACGCCTGTTTCATATGCATAATCCATCAGTTCTTTTAAAGTTTCTTCTAAGTTCACATCACCTAACTCTTGTTCTGGTTCTGCATACTCTTCTAACTGCATTACTTCTAAAATCTGATTTGTCGCATAAATCTTTTCCTCCACTGGAAGCAGCCCGCAATCCAAACCATACTTTACTAACTTTGCAACACTTACGTTTACATCCATTATAATTCTCCTTTCTTGTTATTCTGTTACTTTATGAGCTCCATCCCCAATTTCCACTACATAGAAATCTGCTGCATATCCAATCTTCTCTTTATAAATCTTTCCTGTATTTTCAATAAAAGCATCAATTTTATCGTTTTCCACAATACTAACGGTACATCCTCCAAATCCTGCACCCGTCATACGAGAACCAATCACGCCTTCTTGTTGCCAAGCTGCTTCTACTAATGTATCTAATTCGATTCCCGTTACTTCATAATCATCTCTCAAAGAAACATGTGACGCATTCATTAACTGACCAAATAATTGAATATTATTATTGCAGAGTGCATCCACTGCTTGAATCGTTCTCTGATTTTCATAAACTGCATGTTTTGCTCTCTTGCGATTAATTGGATCCGTAATAGCATCTTTCACTTCTTCAAATTTCTCTTCGGTAAGATCACCAAGCGTCTTAATATCTACAACCGTCTGAAGCTGTGCAAGTGCTGTTTCACATTGGCTTCTTCTTTCATTATACTTAGAATCTGCAAGTCCTCTCTTTTTATTACTGCATGCAATTACAATCTTGGCATTGTCGAGTCGAATTGGTGCATATTCATAACTTAAATCAGATGTATCCAAGAAAATTGCATGATCTTTTTTCCCCATTGCAATTGCAAACTGATCCATAATTCCACAATTTACACCATTGAATTGGTTTTCTGCCATTTGGCTGATTAAGGAAATTTGAATCATATCCACATCAAATCCAAATGTTTCTTTCAAAATGACTCCAGTTGCCACTTCAATGGATGCGGAAGAGGAAAGTCCTGAACCGTTTGGAATATTTCCAAAGAACAATAAATCCAGTCCAGATGTAATATGGTATCCTTTTTGTTCAAATGCCCACATTACTCCCTTTGGATAGTTACACCAATTATCTTCTTTTTTATAAACAAAATCCTTAGCAGGTACTGTACGTACTCCAAACTTTTCAAAATTCATAGAGTACATTCTCATAACTCCATCGTTATTTTTTCTCGCTATTGCATAAGTACCAATTGTTAAAGCGCATGGAAAAACATGACCACCATTATAGTCTGTATGTTCTCCAATCAGATTCACACGACCTGGAGAGAAATAAAATTCTGCCCCTTCTGTAGTTCCATAGATTTTTGCAAATTGCTTCATTAATTGTTCTCTCATCACTATTAACTCCTTTTCTTTATTGTCAAACCGGATTGTTGGAATCCGTTTCGCTGCTAAATTGCTTATTTTTTAGTTTTCATAACTAATTTTCATTAAAATATTTTGATGATAATCCCCAAAACATTCTCCAAATAGATTAATTCCTCCGACGTGAACTGCATCTTCTGCAATTCCAACTCGAACAGTAATATATGGTTCTGAAAATAAATGATAGTCTTTAATTGTTTGATTGCTTACCTTCTCTTTATCTAAATAGCTTCCATCTTCTGTTAATTTCCATGTTTTTAATTGTCCATATTGTGTGTTTTTATCTGGCCACCAATCTGGATTCCATTTTCCTCTTCTTCCACCAAAATCGGATGGGCATGTCCACGTAGCAACTTCGATTCCATTAATCCAAACAGTAATATCGGATGGACAATCCATATTATATTCATGATCTTCTGAACAAAGTTCCATAGAAAGCTCTAGTTCCTTTTCCTTTACATTGGCCAGAAAATGATTTGGAAAGCGATATTCCAAATATCCTTTTCCAAACCAAATCAATTGTGCATCTACTCGATTTGGTTCAAAAAAACAGCGTGGCTCATCTTCTTCTCCAATTCTAGTTTTTTCACTTACAATTCCACAGGTTGGCTCCACTTTATAATCTACAAAATGTCCAATCGGCATAGAAATCACTTCCGTTTTCCATTCATAAGTCATGTTGGTTTGCATATTTACAACCAACTGTTCCGTTGCCACACTGCAAATTTTCATGGAACCTCTTACCGCTGGCTGTAAATGGGTATGGATTAAACCAGCTTCTTCTAAAGCCTTGACATGGGCAGCAGCAGAGGATGCCGGAATAGAAAGATGTTCTGCAATCTCATTAATATTAAGCGTCTTTTCTTTGAGAAGTTTTAATATTTCAATTCTGACTTCGGAGGAAAGAGCTCTCCCAATTGACGATAATAATTTTCCATCATCTAAGTTCACTTCAATTGATCGCTCCATATAATCTGTTCCTTTCTTTTTTTATTCTATGATTTTTGTTTTAATCTTTTTTTCTTGTTATAATCAATTTATCATATTCCGACATTCTTGTAAAGTTCTTTTTTATTAATTATTAGACAAATTTATCGAGATAGATTTGTATAAAATTTTATGCACAAAAAGTAACCTAAATCACCGCTACTTTTTGTGCATAATAAAGTTATCTTTTTATTTTTTCCATGTTTTAAATGCATTTGGCAATGCATAATTGGTATTTAACTCTTCTTGTGTAACAAAAAAAAGTTCCCCTTCTTGTTCCCTTAATAACTTATTTTGTTCCAAAATTTTTGGAATAATAACCCGATAGGCTTGCATATGCCACTCGATATGGGAAAAAATATGCTTTCCATCCTTTAATCTCTCCACAGTTAATGGAAGTTTTAATTTTTCTTCCCATATTCGTTTTACTTCTTGTTCTGAATAAAATCCTTCTATATTAGGGAGTTCGTATAAGCCTGCCAATAATCCAGTCGAAGGACGTTTCTTAATCGCAGTTAAATCTCCATCTTGAATCAAAAAGACCGTTCTCTCTTCTATTTTCCGAACTATTTTTTTCTTTTTGACTGGAATTCTTTCAACTTTCTTTTGTATTCTTGCAAGACAAATCGACTTCCATGGACATTCCATACAGCATGGCGCTCCATTCGGAATACAGACCAATGCTCCCAATTCCATCAACGCCGCAGTAAATGTTCTTGGATTGGGATGAACCCGTTTCATCAATTCCAGTAATGCTGCTTCCATTTTTCTTTTTACGGATTGTTTTGTAATATCTTCTTCCCATGCCAATAAACGGGAAATTACACGCAGTACATTTCCATCCACGGCAGGCACTTCCTGTTCATAGGCAATCGAAGCAATCGCTCCTGCCGTATAACTTCCAATTCCAGGAAGTTTTAACAACTCTTCATATGTTCTCGGCAATTCCCCATGATACTGTTCTACACAAACAATGGCTGCTTTTTTTAAGTTTCTGGCACGAGAATAATATCCAAGTCCTTCCCAAAGTTTCATTAACTTTTCATCTTCTACATTAGCCAACGATTCTATATTGGGAAGCGCTGCAATAAATCGGTCGAAATAAGCTCTGACTGCTTCTACTCGTGTCTGCTGCAACATAATTTCAGAAATCCAAACCCAATATGGCTCTGGATTGGATCTCCATGGCATCGTTCTGGCAAATACTTCAAACCATTCCAGCAATGGCTGTACAGATTGATCCAAGCGCTCTGTTTCGGATAACTGTTTCATCTCTATATTATTCTGATCGAGAAGATAGTCCAAAAAATTTAACTGCTCCATTCTAATGTCTCTCCTTGTCATCGAATTACTGCAATTTTGGTAAATAGCTGCCCAAAGTATAGCATTGTTTTCTACTCCATGCAATCCTTAATTATTAGGAGGCGGTTTTATCAAAATATTCTTTTCCATCTCATAATAATGAAAAAAGAGGTTATTGAAATAAATCAGTTTCAATAACCCCTTCTCTAAATTATTCTAATACATGATCAACATTTTCAATGTGGATGGCTTCTCCATCAGCTCCTTCTACTGTAACATTCTCCAATACGAACTTATGAATGTTATTTGCATAAATACCCATTTTACAAATCTCATCTGGAATTCCATCCATCATTGCAGGCTTTCCACTTTTTGCTTCTTGTGCATAGTTTACATATACATTTTTCATCTCTACTTGTTCAATCTTCTGTTCTGGAAGTCCATAGAAAAATGCCGCTGCCACATGACAATTCTCTGCATGAATATTATGGAATGCAAGTGATTTTACAGACGGCGTTCGGTCGTCAACTGGAAGTGGATCTTTGCATTGTACATAATCCGTATGACCATCTTTATCACAGAAATAGAAACTATTAATTACAAATGGAGTCATAACATGATCCATTTTAATATGTTCAAATAAAATACCATCAATCACTGCATCTTTTCCTCTTCCTCTGCGAGTCTTAATTCGCAGCCCTCGATCGGTATGTAAAAATACGCAGTCCAATGCACGCAGATTTTTTACGCCACCTGCCATTTCACTTCCAAGTGTAATGGAACCATGACCGTCTCTCATACAGCATTGACGAATTGTAATATTGGAAGATGGAGTTTTATACTT
>Ga0079226_10002386_pt1 | contig 14500 bp, 15 predicted proteins | sample Poulit2014_FD_76345 | JGI IMG/M metagenome (GOLD analysis project Ga0079226, IMG submission 76345) | Agricultural soil microbial communities from Georgia to study Nitrogen management - Poultry litter 2014 | ecosystem: Environmental > Terrestrial > Soil > Agricultural land | place: USA: Georgia... | reverse complement strand
ATCCACTAATTGCTTTACTACCTCAGAATTAGCACCACTTTCATATAACTCTTCAATTTGATTTTAACTAATATTAGAATTAGGAATTCCATTTATTGCTTCATCTAACGCACTGTAGGCACCATTATAATTTTTGCTCAACGTGCCAAGCCCATCCGCTGATTCCCTTAATCCTTTAGCCATATCACGAAAGCCTTTAGGTAACTCTTTCAATTCACCCATATCAGGCTTATCAGGACTAGCTTGCATTGCCCCACTCACCTGTTGTAAGGCATTGCGGATTTCCTTAGAACCACTTACGAGTTCTCCTGAAGATTGATTTAGTTCATTCATACCATTGTGAAAATCTTTGGAGCCATTACTTAACTCTTGCGCACCGGAATTAAGCTCAGAAATTCCGCTACTCAATTCAGCCACCCCAGAATTTACTTCACGAATGGCATCTGCTAAAGATTCCATATCTCCAGTCATATTGCTTATGTCTGGATCTTCAATTGCAATATTAGCGGGAATAGCTGTTATATTGATTGGGTCCATTTCCAAATCCGTCACATTAGCTGATAAAATCAATTCTTCCTCTTGATCAGGCATAACCATAAATGATATTTGTTTGTTCTTTCCTTCATTTGCTTCCGTTCCTTCCGGTGCTTGGATATCTGTAAATATCAATGGATCGAGTGTGAGAGAAATTTGCAGTATATAGTTTTCAAAAAATAAAGGATCGATTCTTTTATTAGCGGACGTTTTTATCTGTATTTCAAAATCGCCACTTTCTCCTGCTAATTCCTCCGCACTCACTTTTTTTCCATCTAATACATAAGTAATTGAAATATCCCATGGCAAGGACTCATTATCCAGTTTACCTTGATAATAAAATTCTTCTTCATTCGCTTGTAAGTGAATTTCATCCTCATTCCGTTCGATACCCGATAAATCGGTCAAATTTCGAACGTCTGTATATTTCCCATAATCAACAATTTCGCCAGGCTTTGTCACGTGGAAGCTGTTCACGACGTACATATCCTTAATGTTTCCGCTAGCGTCTAAGTTTCCATAGATGACTTCATCTTTCGTAGAATATTTTCCTGACCCTTGTTCCTCGTCCGTACTTTCAGCTGCAGGAGTGTTTAAAGGATAAGAGGTAAATATAAGTAAGCCACTTAATATAACAATCAGCCATTGTTTTGTTCGCATGTCATCACTCCCCTTTATAATAGTTTGCTTTCCAAGTTGTTTTTTCAATTACGCGATCAAGTACTACGAGTAATGCCGGTAGGAAGAGAACGACGAGAATAAACGCTAATAACGTTCCTCGACCTAGTAAAATTCCAATCGACGATATGATTGGATCGGATGATGTGAACCAGAGAATAAAACCGACACTTGATAAAATAGAAGCGGGAACAGCAATTGAAAAAACTTTTTCGTTAATCGTTTTTGTAATTGCAGCTAACGCGCCCATCTCTTTTCGGTTGTTCGTAAAGTCATCTGAAAAAAGAATCGCGTAATCGACGGTTGCCGCAAGTTGTACAATACTAATAATTAAATACCCTATATACACAAGTGGATCGTTTGTAAAGTACGGAATGGATAAATTAATCCATACTGACGTCTGAATCGTAAGTAACAATACGATCGGAAAAGACAGTGAACGGAATGTTACAAGTAAAACGATCGCAATCGTCACAACGGTTAGTATATTTACGAGTGTATTATCCTTTTCCACGATGTGCTTCATATCATACAGTGTGACACTTTCACCAGTAGCGTGATATTCATCCCCGTAATATTTACTGGTAATATCTTTTACCTTTTCTACAAGAGCAAATGCCTCTTTCCCTTCATCTTCTGTCGTTGTATTTAAAATAATTCGACTGTAATTTTCTGAGAAAAACTGTTCTTGCTCCTCTTGTTCCAAATACTCTGGCGGAATCGCGGCCCCAACGACATCCGTATAAGCGACCGTACTTTTCACTTCTTTAAGGTCACTTAGTTTTCCGACGAGTTCATCTTCTCTTGCAAGGTCTCCTTTTGGCACCAACAAAACCATCGGAGTAAATTTACCGAACACATCCTCAATTTTAGCAGTATCTTCTCCTTCTCGTGTGTTTTCTGGTAGGTCACCCATTCCATAAATAAAATTCGTTTTACTTTGAGCAAAAAAAGCTGGAACAATTAAAATGGCGATAAGTACGAGTACAGGGATCCGTAACTTTATAAGATATTTTCCAATATTATACTTCGTCGGAATCCATTGTTTATGGTGTGTTTTATCAATCCAGTGATAGAACATTAGTGTTAACGCTGGCAAGAAAATCATGACACTAAGAAAACTTAGTAAAATTCCTTTGACAAGGTTGAGACCTAAGTCAGCGCCAATTTCAAAATTCATAAAAGTCAATGCCAAGAAGCCAAAAAACGTCGTGGACGCACTGGCAGCAATAGCCGGAAACGATCTTTTCATCGCTAGTTTCATCGCTTCATGCGGACTTTCCATCTCGTTTCTGTAATCATCGAAACTATGTAACAGAAAGATGGCATAATCGAGAGACACGGCTAGCTGCAAAATTGGTGCGACTGCTTGAGAAATAAAGGATATTTCACCAATGAAAATATTTGTTCCAAGGTTTATTAATATCGAAATCCCGATTGCTGTCAGAAAGAATACCGGCTCGATCCATGACCTCGTTGATAGCAAAAGAATTAAGATTATAATTGGGATCAGGATAGCGGCTGCATTGAATGTCTCCTGCCCTGTTGCTTTTTGCGATATTGCTGTATTTAACGCATCCCCTGCCATCGCATTGTCTTTTCCAATTACCTCATAGATCGTATCTGTCGCTTCAACTTCTTTCCCTTCTTCCACATGAAAAGTAAATAACGCATTGTCATCTTTATAATACGTTTCGACAGTATCTATATCAGCCATTTCGATAGGTGTTTTAATATCAATGACATCATCAAGCCATGTCACATCAGAAACACCATCGATTTCTTCAATATCTTTCTTAAATTTTAGTGCTTCCTGTATCGAAACGTCTTGGATCATGACACGTGTATTAGCTACATCTCCACCAAATTCTTCCTCCATCACATCTATCGCTTCAGTAGATGACGCACTTTTCGGCAAATAATCGAACATATTATAATTAACTGGTACGAAAAACTGTACGACCGCACCGATGAGCGCAAGAATGGTAAATATAATGACAACTAATTTTTTATGTTTAATAATCCCTGTTGTAAAATCTATCGGTGTTCACCCTTTCTTAATCTATCTATAAATAATCCCCTTATATCACATTTTTTAAAAGCCCATGATGATTATTTTACTGCTCAAAGTAGAGCTTTTCAAAGAATAGTGCGTTTTATTTTTGACGCTTACCTTTTAAGAAGCCACTACTAAGTCATAAGGAAACAAACGGGAAAGCTGTAATAATTAAATTATTTCTAAAAGAAAGGGTGAACATGTCCATTTTCGCCTTCAGAGACAGTGGTACAGAATAGAAGAAACAAAATAGTATGGGGAAATTATTTGGAAGTAATCGATCAACAATTACAGAACTGTTGGATGGGAATTATGGAATACACCATTAAACAACCGTTAAAAGTTGAATGGGGGCTTCGTAAACACCCCCATCAACTTAGATTGTATCCTTTTATAAAATGATCGTTTACGCTGATTCATGTTCCACTACTGGGCAGTTTCTCCACCATCAACAGGAAGGTTAACCCCTGTTATATATGCAGCTTTATCTGAACATAGCCATACAGCAGCATTTGCTTGATCCTCTGGTCTTCCCATTCTCCCTAGAGGAATGGATTCTTCAACTGCTTTCGCTTGTTCAGGTACCTCTTTAGACCAAGACCGAACACTATCCGTTAATGTCATTCCCGGACAAATGGAATTCACGCGAATTCCTTGTTTACCAAATTCTAATGCCGCTGTTTTTGTGAGCCCATTTACACCCCACTTCGATGAAACATATGCTGACAGTCCTGGCGTCGCTAAAAGACCTGCTGTTGATGCTGTATTAACAATTGCTCCACCACCCGATTCTAGCATTGCGGTAATTTCATATTTCAAACAGTAAAACATACCTTCAAGATTTACTTTGAACGTCCGTTCCCAATCCGCACTTTCTGTTTCGGTAACTGGCTTTGTTGGTGCGCCAATACCAGCATTATTATGTGCCCAATCTAGTCGACCAAATTTTTTTACCGTCTCATCCACTAATGCCTTTACTTCATCTTCATTGGCCACATTACATGTTACAAAGACAGCCTCCCCACCAGCATCCTCAATGAGTCGAACCGTTTCATGACCTGCTTCCTCTGCAATATCTGATACGACGACTTTCGCTCCTTCAGCTGCAAATGCCAAAGCACTTGCTCGTCCTATCCCTAATCCTCCGGCAGTTACAATTCCTATCTTGTCCTCCATTAATCTAGCCACGTAAAATCCCCTTTCCAAAAAATGTTAGTTTGATTTTAGCATGAATAGAAACATAATGAAATATACTTTTTTTATTTTAAAGTCTGGCCTATTAAAACAACTATACATTATAATTGACCATAGAAAAACACTAATGAAAGGAACGCTAGAACGAGTTTGTGGCATTATTTAAAAATCACGAAAAACGCAGGTGAAAAAATCATTTTACCTTTCTCCACCCAACAGCTAGAAATAAAATGCCGAATCGGTATCGGAATTGAAGCTCAATCTTTTACAGTAAAGGGAAGTTTTAAAGCGATTTGATCAAGACTTCACCTTGCCTGTTCTGGGTCCAAGTTCTTTAAGCGCCTCACTTCATCTTCTAAATGTTCCACCCTTATGTTTAATTCATTTACAATCCCAACCAACTCATCATACCGATTGGTAGTAGACATTAATCCTCTATCATCCATTGAGTCATCTTCATTTTCCACAGTGAATACTACCGTTATTTTTTCTGATGAAACGTCATTGAGAATCGCATTTATTTCCTTTTCATATCGTTGATAGAGCCATTGTTTTTGAAATTTGCTTTCTGACTCCACGATAAGATTTTCATCATTAAGTGCTATCGCTACAGTTAATTCAACCCATGTCTCAAAACTCGGTTGTGAAATCTCTTCCATCATGGTTTTACGCACTGTCTCCCACAGTTCCTCTGCATCCATACGAATACGTCCTTGCATCAATATGTTAAGTTTATATTCTTTGATAATTTTACGGTATATCATTGTATTTTATTTTTTGCTAGTTGAAAGGTTCAGACAGCAACTAATAAAGATTAAACCTTCTTATCTAGCCCTTTCTTGATCTCCTGTACTTTTTCTTTGCTCAAACCGGTTATCTCTACTATTGTTTCATTTGGAAATCCCTTCTTAAACATGTTAACTACGACTCGTTCCATACCTTTTTCCATACCTTCTTCAAAGTAGGAGTTTGGCAATTCTAAGACACGGTCTGCCTCATCTTTTGGCAGATTTGCAATTTTCTCTCGCATTTGTTTTTCCTCCTTTTCATTCAGTTTTAAATATGTTTCAAAAAAGCCATATATTAATTTTAATTTTGCCGGATTTAGTTCCATTCGACTTAGCGTGCGCAAAAACTCCAATTTCACTTGGACACGTTCTTTTTCTGTATAACCCATTTTACTTAATAGTGCGGCTGCAGCTGGATTATCTTTATGAATAAAGACACGCCAATTTTTCTTGATTAAATGTAGTTGCAAATAACGAAATTCTAATACTGGGAAGGTAGGAAAATCAATTATAAATTTTCCGGAAACGTCTTTTTCTTCATTATAACTAAAAACAGCGATGGGTAGAATAGGTTTGCGGAATTTTTCATAGAGGCGACTACAGTAAATAAACATTCGTTCGTGAAATTCCTTTTGGTAGGAAGATTGTGGTTCGACATGAATGAGGACAAGCTTATTTTCACCTTTTAAATGCACTTCAGCAAGAATATCAATTCTTCGTTTCTCCCCTTTTAAAATATCAGTAAAGACCTCTTGATCTAAAAATGTCACGGAAGAGAAATCAATATTAGCATACACTTCCGGAAAAAACGCCTCAATAAACTCTTGGAAAAAGGTTTGAATCAATTCCTTAAAGAGGCGGTCATGGTCAGTATAAGCGGCTTTTCGTTCTAGAACAAAAGAAGATAGCACTAATATATCAATTCCTTTCTCATATATGTATATGTTAGTTGTATTTTACCATATTAATGTGGATCGTTGTTTGTACAACTTTAACTTTATCTTCCTCAACAAAAAAGACCCGAAAATATCAATGTAATAGAAGAATAACACTTTCCACCCGGTGGTAGTTGAAGATAAAAAGATAGAGGACACATCCAGTTAAGCGGTTTGTCTTCTTCTTTTCCCACTCTTATAGCCAAACTCCTATGCAGGACTCCAATTTGAATCTAAAATCCCGTCAAATCACAAATGGAGAATAACTATACCTGCTGATTACTCACTTTAACGGCTCGTTAATCTTTTCGGAGCTCAACTTTCTTTCTCTTTGACCTTCTGCCCACACCTTCATTTCATTGTGCCTTGGATCTTGCTCATTTGCCATGATCCTCACATATTCTTCAAATCCCAACGAGCCGTCCACATCTTCGGGAGGTCTTTCACCGTTACCGTCTAGAAATGCCGCTTGGAAAACATTAGACTTTTCTACCTTTTCAGGCATAATAATATGCTCCCACGAGTCTCCGAAATCAAAGTAATTAAAACGCTTTATTAGAAAAATCCTTCTTAGTCGGTCGGTAAATAACAAAAGGATACCTCGTTTCATTATTAATTAAAATAATCGCTTTTCTCCTATTAATACTGACAAAATTTTTGCATGCCATGCCATAAAACTATTCGGAAATCGCTCATGACCTTTAGGAGAGGCTAATTCATTTTCCTTTATTCCAATTTTATCAAATAAGGATTTCGTACACTGGATTAACATGTGACTCACCCTATCATTTAAGTTCCTTAAAATAAGTTACATTTATATTAAGAACATGATGTTTATAATTCTTGTTTTACATCTTCAAGTCTTTCCTTCGCTACATCCAAATCATAGTCATCCTTCGCAACTACTACACCCTTCTCGTATAGCTCTTGGGCTTTATGATAGTCCTTCTTTTGTCCAAGGAAATACATATCCCCCCAACCAATATAGCCCCATGGATTGTCGGGAAAATCTTGCACCAATTTTTCAAACTCGCAATCCATTTTCTTATACTTTCCTAATTCCCCATAAGACTGTGCAATAGAACGGCGCATATTATGAATGATTAACTCACTTTCTTTCGGAAAAATGTCGCAAAACTCACGACAATATTTTATTCTTTTTTCAAAATAAGCGGGGTCTCTCAAGCCAGCATTATGCAATTCCATTTCTAAGTCCTGGCAAAAATTACTTATAAAAAAGCTCCCCTTATAGTGCTTGTCTAGATGATCCAAAGTTTGAAACTTAGGGTCGCTTCTGTCCTTAATAACATTCCAAACTTTTAACCAAGTATCACATGCTGAAATAGAATCATTTCTATTTAAAAAGTCAAATCCAAGCTCATACAAGTTACTCATTTGTTCCATTGATAAGTGATTTTTCGGAGCTAACCTTTCCCATAATACCCAAGCCGCCAGCCAAGGGAAATCTTCGTCTCTACCCTTTACAGTAACCGTATACTGTTGGAACCAGTTTTCTGAAATTTCTTCTGCGGAATAGAATTTCTTCATATCTTTTATGAAGTTTTTTTGTTTAAATGGAATACCAATTTCGCCTAACTTGTATATAATTTCATCCGTACTCATTTCGTTTACTTCTTCATAAGTAAGCCATTGAATAACTGGATTATGTACAACTTGATTAATCTTCAAATTTTCATCTTTTTCTAAACAGCACTTTTTATATTTTTTACCACTTCCGCAATGGCATTTATCATTTCTACCAATTTTAGCCATTAAATTCTCTCCTTTTTACAAGAAATTAACCTTCTTGTTCGACAATTAAAATCTTGGAAGTTTCCATCCAAGGTATATTTTTAGAACGTAATAAATCAATAAAGTCACTTAACGACTTTTCAGCTGATTTAGCAGCTCTCACCAATGTTAATTGATTATTTACAAACAAGCCAAGTGCTAAAGAAAATTTTGCCTTAGCATCTAAATTAAGTCCTTCTAACTCATTGAGTAAGGGGTAAAATTCCTTAGGCACATTTATTTGAAAAATCCATTAACGACATTTGGAACCATACTCCTTTATTTAGAAACCCCATTTTGCTTTTCTTTACCTATTAGAAAACCATACATTATAATCATCCAGAAGCATTCTTTGTTCCCCACTTATATTAATAGGTTCTAAATCTAACAGGGGAATAGCTACCTTTTTTCTACCATATCTAGTGTTTACAATGATACCATACATATCAAAAATGCCGTCAATAGAATGTACTTTTACAACGTCTCCCTCCTGAACTATGGAAGCCATTTCCTGCCAGTCTGCTATCTCTGCTTGGAACGGAAAGGCGATGGATTGCTCTATTCTTAAGGCCCAAGCATCTAAAATATCCTTTTCATTCGTAAAACTTCCTATCACTTTTAAGATTCTCTCTTCCTGCGCTTCGTTAAATCCCCGTTCCATCGTAAATCTTCCTTCCACTAAGTAATTTTCCAATTACTCTAGCATAAAATATCCGTTTTTAAAATTAGAAGGTTATAAAATGATGAATCATCTTAACGCTACGTGACAAACCAATGGTCAATCGTATAAAATTAAATCATAAATTTCTTGAAAGAGGTAATTATTTATGACTTTACTTGAAGAATATAAGAATGCAAGGAAAAAAGTTTTAGATTTGCACAATAAAGTTCTAGATGACGTTAGTGAAAGTGATGTAAAAAAAGCTGCAAATATTCTTGGAACACTTAAAAATAGACAAATTGTTCTAGAATCTCCGATAGAAAAAGATGCTCACATGGATTTCTTTCTGTATGCGCAAATTCATGAAGGTAAAAGTAAATTAAATGAATATATCAAAAAACATGAAGATAAAAATGATGAGGAGCAAAAGTTACTACGGGTAATGGAACAATCTAAGACTTCTCTATATGAAGTGGTAGAAATTAACCATGAAAACAAAATGGTATTTTTAAAAGATATAATGAATCCTTCATATGTATTTAATGTGATTGATATAGGGATGAGCGAAACAGCTAACAAAAATATACTCATTTTTACAAGGTTACTTCACCTTGAAAGTTTTAGCATGACATCTGGTTTATTGTTTACTTTCCGCCGTGAACATAAAGAGTATTTAGTACGAAAAAGTCGAAAGTTAGGAAAAAGAATTAAGTGTGGAAATAGTTCTGACAAACGGTTTATTACTTTTTTTGATTTGAATAGAAAAGACGGGTTGCCAATTTTACTTGAGGATGTGGAATAATCTGGTGAATTTCATAAAAATGATGTATTAACGTATAGCTGAGTAATTAGGGAGTTCAATTCGTTTGAGAATTGAACTCCCTTTATCCAGAAAGGATTTTGGATCTTATCATGCAGAACGACGCCTACTCATTTCGCTGGTCAATGTGGTCTGACATTTAAGATAACAAGAGTAGTCTCGCGGAATATGTATTACGATAATGCATGATGCAACCATAGTTTCCTACTCTCTTGAACCTTCCAAATCATTAAATTTTTCCTAATTCATCAATGAATGCCGGTCTTCTTCTATAGAGAACCTTAAACTCATTTATTAATTCGACTTGCTTTTGCTTCCCGGCAATCTTTTTATATCTTGTTAATTTATGACATACTCCTTGATAATCTCTTCGATTGGATGAAGTACTTGCAGTAGATTTTATAAAATCCGTATAAATTTCGATTGTATCTTCTTCAAAAGGCTTAACTAACTTTTCAGCGTAATCTTCTATATATCTCGGGTTGTCTTTTACAAATTCCAATAGTTCCTCTAGATCATTTTCTTCCTCTATTAGCTTGAGGAATAAACTACTCGCATGCCAGCCTTTTTCTTTTTTCAATTCTAGTTTCAAGTTTGTATAGAATTCACTTTGATTTGCAGCCAGTTTTTTTAAGTCTTGATAATAGTCAAAGTCTCCATTAAAGAAAAGCTCCTTTGCCAAGATATTTTGCTCTTCTTTTAGGGAGAGGGATTTCAATGCTTTGTAGCGGTATTTTTTCCATTTAGATAATAACCCAGGAAGATTTTGATCCTGTTTTTCGCCTTCTTTCGTTAATTCAATTACTTTCTCGTAGTTTTTATCTTGTAGGTGCTTATTCAGTAAAGTCTCTCTGAAAGACGTAAATTGTAGATGATCATAAATGAACTGTTCTGTTTCTTCTTGAGTACCATATTTTTCGATCAGTTGAAACAATATTTGGAGCATGCTTTCTTTTCCATAGTGCGAATAGCGATCACCAGAGTCTTCGTCAATCATCGACTCGATTTTGGTTATTAACTGCTCTCTAAGTATTTCATCATCCGCAAATTCAGAACAGATGGATAACAAATCAACCTTGTAATCTAACCAATCTTCAAAAACCTCATTGTCTGTTTGAGCTAATAATTTCTCGAATATTTTTACTCTTTGATTGCCTATCTCATCGCCTCTTGACACAATTTCTTCTATTAATTCTAACGATTCCGTAGCAAGAGAACCAATATGACCGCTAGAATCGTCTGCATATGAAAAAGCATCAATCGCTTCCTCAAGTAATAACAATGCAATATCCACTGCTACTAGTACATTCTCCATGTTCCTTGCCTTTTCTACGATATCTTCCAACTCGTGAACAAAGGCGCCCGTATCTCGATACTCGATAATACCTACTCTACCCGTATACTTTCTAACAATCGCATCGATTAATTCCTGACATGCTTTGAGTTCTAGTTGACTATCACCGTTTGCGTATATAAACAAGAGACTATTTTCTAACGTAGAGTCATCAAGCGCGAGATTCACGATAATATGTATCAATTCTTGTTTCGAAAGATTGTTTAACACATCATGAATCGTATCCCGCTTATTCTCCTTAGACGATACCTTTTCAATTTCATTTTCTTGATGTAACATTTCATAGGCTTTAAAATATGCTGCTGCTTCGTGTTTACACACTGGACCAAAATTATATGGACAATCACAATAAGAGATTAAAATATCCCCATTATCCCCAATTTCAACGAGTACCTCGTAATCATCACTTCCTTCAACATGAAAAATATATTCGCGATCACCCCGTTTATACGAATCTACAATATTTCCGTCAATATAATAATTGAACCCTCTGTCTAAAATTGTTTGGTTAATATAGTATTCAAAATCATGAATGTTCATCGTTAGCCCCCATAATTTCGTTTATTCTATTTTAGCATAACAGGGATTAACGAATAATGGTATCTTGTATTTAATCAACAAATTTTGGCGGTGGCATTCATGGCTATTCAAGTGAAATTAGAAGATATTGTGGAAGGAATGGAAATGGATACATAAGAAGGATTGGTTTGTTAAACAAATATTTGTAGAGATTTTTTTTAGATTATAGAAACTCCTTACAAACTAGTAAGGAAAAATTTTAAACACTTTAATCAATGATTTAAGACGCCGTATCGCGGTATGGATGACCTCAAAATTTTAAATATATGATAAAATAAAGTCACCAGAATTGAAAGCCAATGAATCCCATTAGTAGATAATACGTTCACAGATTGTAAAAGAAACTCGATTCCAGAATTACCTAATGCTAAAAAAAGTAAATTTCATAGCTTATTTATCTAAAATGGCAAGTCTTTGTCATCAACATCCGGTAGTAAGTTGTGATTTATTGTTTTCTTCCCCTTCAAGTTCCCATTGTTCCCATGTAATCCCGTAAGGTGCTCCACCACTCGTATAACCAGCTATGTATGCAAATGTTTCATCACTATTTTCATGAAAGAATTCGCATTCCTGTCTAAGTTTATTTCTATTTTTGTTCTTCTTTCGTTTAGCCATCGGATAATCTCCTCCGTTTACTCAGTTCAAATAGGATTAAGAAGCAATCAATCGCTAAAAAGATACTTTAAATCAACATGAAAACCATCAAAGAGTTTAGATGTTATTTCTCCTATATCTGTCTTCATATCATATTGTTCATACATTTTCTCATCACTTAAAGCATATACTGTCACCGCATTCAGCATTGGATTCACTATCCAATACTCCGTAACACCATAGTTCATATAGAGATTGAGTTTTGTAATCAGGTCATGCGATTGATTCGAAGGACTTAATATTTCAACAATCAGATCTGGAACGCCAACATATCTCGCATCAGTAAAACCACTTTTATCGCAAATAATGCTAATGTCTGGAATGACAATTTTTGTTCCTTCTATTGCCTCATCTATCAATTCAATATCATATGGTGCAGCAAAAACCTCACAAGACTTCCCTTCAAGGAAATTTCCAAATTTAATTTGTAACCTGCTGGATATGCGTTGATGCTTCGTCGATGGTGAAGGTGACATGTAAACAAATCCGTCAATATATTCCATTAATGCGTCTGATTTTTCCCGTATTTGAAAGTATTCATTAATTGAAATAGAATCATTACGATACAGAACCATTTGATTCCCTCACTTTTTCTCCTAAACCATTAGCTATATTTTACCATGCTATTCATTAAAAAGGGAATACTATTAATAGAATGATGCTTATGGAAAACAACGACACGCAGACTGTACCAGGGATACTTCTTCCTCCCGGAACAGCTTTTTTTTAAAAAATTGTTATTCTCGATTCCCATCCTAGCCAAGAACTACCTTGAAGGATTGAGCACCTATTCAAATCCATTTGGTACTATAAAATGGTTTCGCTACAATTGTCTTCAAATATTCTCTATGTTACAGCAACAAAATATATATAAGCAATTTCAGGCCTATATCGAAAATGCTTTACTCGTGTTAGATTTTATTTTAGGATTCCGCCTGACCTTAATTCATCCTACCAAAAATATATCAATAATATTTTTCACCATTATGAAAGATAAAATGTAAATTAGGGAACATGGGGGCTTTGTATAAGAAAAAATTAAATGAAGTGTGAATAAATGCAAATAATTGAATGGGTGACAAGGACTTGGAATTAGTTCATATGAAGGCACAAGGGGATGCAGGTAAAAGGTGCAAAGTATGCTACTTTACATTGATTTTGTAAAAATATTCCTGCATAATAATAAGTGCGACTCAGGCACCCGCAAGGTGAAAGGGGACAAGCAATGACCGACTTTGAACTGCTCAGCATTACCTTTATGGTGATGTTCGGAGTGCTGGGTTTCGCATTAAGAGAAAAAGAATAAACCATCTCTATATTGTAGTCTGTACATTTTGATATTATTACATACATTTAAGGCGATTAAAATTCTAAGGGGTAAGATTGACCATCTTACTCGCCAAGACCGCACATCCTTGCGGGATCTTAGAGTGAGTCGTCGTCTAATGTTGTGATTATATAAAAGTGTCTTACTCAATAAGAGACAATTAGAAAAAGGGAGAGCAACTATGCACTCCCTTTTTCTCTTCCCCATTTGACACCTTCCTTCATCCCTCATCATAAGATGAGTTATTTGGATAAGACGTGTCTCGCTCACTAATGTATGGTGACCAATCATACACGAGAACGAAAGGGGTAACCGACTTTGAACTTTGACTAGATACATAAATTATTAATGTTCGGTAACTTAATTTTAACACAAAACCCCATATATACAACTACTTTGTGTAATTTTCAGCTTGGGCTAACGCCGTTATTTTAACACTTTGTTTTGTAGAACCGTCTATTAGATCTGATAAATCTGTCATTTTAGTCACTATTGAATTTCTCAACGTAAAAATATATGGCTTACTTAGCTTTCTCATTCTCAGGACATCTTACACGCGCTCTTTTCTCTTGATCAATTGATATACTTTTAAGAATAACCTTTTCTCAAACCATTTACTGGTTCTGGTACGACCTTCTTCCTCAATCGAAACAGCAACACTTGTTGGTCCGCTTTCAGAAAAGAGGCTTCAATTCCAATTTGTAACAACTTCATTTCTCTATTGGGGAAAATATCCTAATATTCCCAAAAAAATAAAGGAAAAAATAGATTTCCTAATCCAGAATATGTTGCTAAATCTATTCAAAAGGCTGCTCTTTCATCCTATCTTTTAGACAAAGTTATAGAAGATTCAATCGATACGATTCCAGGCACTTCTACCACATTAATTATTCATAAGTACGTTCACTAAAGCCACAAATACTCATACTTATCTCCTTTAATAAAAAGACTCTAACCCAAAGGCTAGAGTCTTTTTTGTTTCATCCACTATTAACGTAGTAACTGTAGTACACCCTGTGGAGTCTGATTTGCTTGAGCTAACATTGCTTGTGCTGCTTGAGTTAAGATGTTATTCTTCGTGAACTCCATCATTTCTTTCGCTATATCAACGTCTCTAATACGTGATTCT
>Ga0079226_10002385_pt1 | contig 14506 bp, 14 predicted proteins | sample Poulit2014_FD_76345 | JGI IMG/M metagenome (GOLD analysis project Ga0079226, IMG submission 76345) | Agricultural soil microbial communities from Georgia to study Nitrogen management - Poultry litter 2014 | ecosystem: Environmental > Terrestrial > Soil > Agricultural land | place: USA: Georgia... | reverse complement strand
GCCAGCCATAAATCCACTTGATCCTCTGTTGTGTTTTTATATTTAAACTGGTAATTCACCTTTTCGACCAATGATAGCACCTCGTTTTTACAAATTATATGTACTGTAGCTTGAACGATTGGTCTATTTTCTCGCCAATAGAACCTACTGAATTAGATTTAATAGCTTCATAACATAATAAACCAATAAACCTACGATTCCAAAATCAGTTTCACTGAAAGTGGTTTGAGTATAACCTATTTGAAACATAACCGGTAGAAGAAATAATGGTAAAAATGTAATAAACAGACCATGCATAAATGAACCTATAGCGGCACCACGGTAACCACCTAATGTATGACCAAAAACCCCCGCTGTTCCTCCAGATATAAAATGGGCGACAATTGCTGGAAGAACAATATTCACTTTAAGTGAAATTAATGCAAACATAGCTGCTATACCGCCAATTAAACTGAATGAAAAACCTATAACTACCGCTCGGGGGGCTTTGGGGAAAATGACTGGGCTATCTAAAGCTGGAATAGCATCTGGTACTATTTTATCTGCAATTCCTTGGAAGGAGGTTAATACTTCTGTCAAAAGCATTCGAACACCAACGATAATAATATAAATTGCTGCTGTGAATAGAAAAGAATGATTTAATGCATATAATAAGGCATTATCACTGCCTGAATAAGTAATGAAATCCTGTTTACTCGTGATAATAATAACAACTGTAAAAAATATCAACATGAATAAAGCAATACTAACAATGGGATTGCTTATAAGTTTTAGTGCTTTTACATATGACTTAGACTTAGATTTTATTTGTTCATCTTTTTTACCCAACTTTTTGCCAAACCAACCTGCAATGACATATCCTACAGAACCGAAATGACCTATGGCCACATTTTGTTCGGGGACTAATTGTCGCATCATAGGTTGACATATGGCTGGAAATAGAGTCATAGATAAAGCAAGGATGATCCCTGCCAGTAAAACTTTAAAGAAGAAAGGCATGGAAGCACCTGCCATAATACCTGCCAGTAAAGATGACATATATAAAATATGATGTCCTGTTAAAAATATATATTTATATTTAGTGTATCGAGCTATTACTATATGTAAAATCATTCCAATAACTATAATATAACCTATCATTTTTCCATAATGCCATTGGGAGATACCCACAATCATTTCATTGTTTGGCATTATTCCTTTTAAGGAAAATGTGCGTTCAAGTAATACAGTGATTTCTGTCAATTGCTGTATGGCTAAATGAGCCCCAAATTGTAAAATAATATAACCTATGATAACTTTAACTGTTGCTTCTAATATCGTGTTGAAAGGTTTGCGCTGTAGTAGAAGACCCAGAAACGTGACGAAGCCAATAATAAAGCCCGTTTCACTTGCGAATTGAATTAGCATTGTTTTCCCCTATTCCATGTGCCACTTGATAAAGTCATTTTCAAGTAGTTTATTCTCTAATTCGTCTTCTAAAATATTATTAACTATTATCGTTGAATCACTCAGTCCTTGTAACTGTTCTTCCATGTATGCCACACCGATGGCAATCTGTGGTGTGGTGCTAGATAGACCGTTCAAATCAGTTTGAAAAACATCAGCAGCTATATGATAAGTTGTCAAAATCTTCTCGACTTGAATTTTTAACCATAAACTAGAACCAAGGCCTTGGTGACAAACAACAGCAATTTTTAAGTTACTCACTATATAAACTCCTTAAGAAGATAATATTTGTGAAATATCCTTTTTGGATTTAGATTGTATTAAAATTTTTCTGTTCGAAGTGTTAATCAAGTTTTCTAAAAGATGTTGGAGCATGGGGACATGTTCACTACTATCAGGAGCAACAAAAACGAATAACAAAGTTATAGGATCATTCGTTTTATGACCAAAAGAAATGGGAGGATTTAAACGAGTAAAACTTAAGGCAACATCTCCATCCTTTTTAGCTGCCCCATGAGCAAGCATAATCCCGGGTGCTACTGCCATATATGGACCTCTTTTATTAATGACGGATATAATATCATGTTTATAGTCCGGTGATACGATACCTAACATTTCTAAAGGAGCGGTACCCACTTCAATAGCCTCCTGCCAAGAGCTTACACTTTTATCAAGTTGAATTAATTCTTTATTAATTACATTACCCAATGATTCTCCTATAAATAAATCAGAATCACTTCTATTATAATCAACCAAATGTTCCAACTGTTGCATTAGTTCTTCAGTCAGTTTCATAGAATTATGAATAGTACTGTGTTTTTGTAGTATCGGCCATATTGTTTCATAAATTCTTTGGGACGTTAAATACGACCTTTCCCTAGGCTTCAAATAAACACATAGACGATCATAATCATCTTTCGGTAGTAAAGGATTAACAATAAGAGTTGGTACATTCACAGAAGGAATATTAATAGTACTTATGATTAATTCAGCATCCCAGTTTTCTTTTTCCATATACATTTGATATGAAAGAACTTGTAATACGTTAACATTAGCAAATAATGAATCAATTCTATTTTTCAACAAATTTGCGGTTCCTATACCGCTACTACAAATGATCAATATATCAATTGATCGTTGTTCAATTATAGTTTTTTGAGGTATTTTACCACCATAATGCATCGCTATATAGGCAATTTCCTCGTCGGGAAAAGTAATGTCATATGACCTTTCAATTAAACCAATAGCGTTTGCAACTGCTTGATAAATATCTTTGAATTCTTTTTTCACTTCATCAACAAACGAATTCTCAATGACAATACCATAATGAGCACGATAAATTGCAGGGCCGATATGTAATAGTAGACCGTTAACAAGCTCTGTGTGTTTGTTGAATTTCATATTTAGATGATATTCTATATCTTTTGTCATTTGTAAAATATATTGCCGTAAATCATCGGAAAAAATAACATCATTTGTATCTGGCAAAATAGGTGCCCGTTGATTTGAAAGTATATGTAGAGCGATATAAGCTGTTTCTTCTTTAGGTAACAAAGTATGAAAATGCTTATTAATTTGTGTGGTAATAACTTCCGCTATTTCAAATTCCTTCTTCTGATATATCGTATCTAAATTAGCATCAGTACCAATCATCTTATTATACTTTGTTCTTTTTAAAACCATCCCTATATGAAGGTAAAGGGCGACTCTTCCATCATCACTTAAGGAAATATCTAGTAAATTAATAATTGGTTCAATGATTTTTTGTATTTTATAAATTTGCAAAGAATTAATCATTTCTAACATAGAACTTGAAAATGTAAGTTTTTGAAACTTTTCATGTTGTTCTTCATTTCTTTTAGCAAGCATTTGAACTAAATTTATATTTATATCTTTATTTATCTTTGTTAAAGCTTGCCTGAAATTAAGTTCAATTCCAGCGAGCCAAATACCCTTGCGAGTTTGTCTCTTTAAAGTTATGGAGTACCTTTTCAAACTATCTTCAACCATTTCAATATCTTTTATTACAGTGCCTCTACTTAGAGAAAACAACTTTTCAAATTTCTTTATTGCTATAGGCTTTTGTGATGTTAATAATATTAGAGAAATCAAATTCACTCGTTCATTTCTGTTAAACTCATACTCCTGCATTGATAACAAAGTGAGTTGTTCTTTAATAGAAGCCTTGGTCGATTGATCTATTAATAAAAAAATACCTAAATTTGGCTTTCGAGTGATGTGTGGGAATCCATTTAACTCTAACCAATCATCAACAATCTCTAAATCATGACGAACTGTCCGTTCTGAACATTTCAAGTTGTGAGCAAACCGGTCAACAGTCGTAATATCATTAGAAATTAAGTATTCAATTATATGAATCCTTCGTAGATTTAATTTTGCCATGAATAACATCCTTGCCAGTTTTTTGATCACAATCTTAGAGTAGTCGATTTTAAACCAAGACATTAGTATAGATAAATTAGCATTTCCATGATTCTTTGATTATTAAAAAAGTAAAATGAGTTAAGCGATAGGAAAGTTAGCTATAAATTGATGTTACCACGTGTTTTTCGAATTATAAACTTTTTTATAAATCATTATACTTGTTATAAATAGCATGTAACCAGTTATGATTTTAAACTCAATTTCATGACTCTTCTTCTATTAAGAATACTCCAAAAATTAATCAAAGAACAATTTTTAGTTTTAAAATAGTTAGCCTTTGATAATATAGGCTAACTATCATATATTTTATTACTTTTTATTTTAAACAATTTACTACTGGACTTGAACAAACTAAAAATATAGTTAGTTAAGAGTAGATTTAAAAAGAAATAAAAAGAGGTGTAAATATGAAACAAAGAGTTTGATTGGAGGGATTTTATTTTTTTCTGTTGCTAGAGTTTGGCTTAGAAAATAGCCATTCAGAAAAGCTTGGAAAATCTCTATCCTCTGCATAATTTCCAAATGAGGTTAATATGAACGTAATAATCACCGAACAAATGACAATACCATAAAAACCAGCTCCTACACCAATGCCAATACCACCTACAAAGAAAATCATTGCCGCGGACGTTAAACCTTTAACTTGAAGACCGTCTTTCAAAATAACTCCACCACCGATAAATCCTAGACCTGATACAATTTGTGCGGCCAATCGCATAGGATCCATACGAATATTAATAAAATCTTCACTGAAAACAGCGACACTTTCAATCGAAACAATCGTAATCAACGTACAGGATACAGCGACATATGTATAAGTTTTTAAACCCGCTGGTTTATTTTTTGATGTACGATCCCAACCAATCATAAAACCTAATATGGCACTAATAATTATTTGAAAATAAACTTCGTATTCATGAAAAAATGCAGTCATTTCAGCCCTCCTTTAGATGTTTTATATTTAGGAAAACTCATAACCGAACAAAAAGGCCGGATATGAGTTTTATAAATTCCGCTATTATTTTTTGAGTTTTTTCATAACTAAAGGTGAAAAGAGTGAGAATACGGTAATAATAATTAAGCCGATACTAATAGGACTTTCCACCAACGCCGCATAGTCTCCTTGTGATATAACCAATGTTCTTCTGAATCCTGTTTCTGCAAGGATACCAAGGATTAAAGCAAGTACGATTGAAGCTGGATTCAAATCAAACTTTGTAAAAAGGTACCCAATTATTCCAAAAACGAACATTAGAATTACATCAAAGAAGTTATTGTGAATAGCGTATGAACCAACAACACTAAGTACAAAAATGATGGGAATCAAAGCTGCATCAGGAATGCGTGTTACACCTACAAAATACCTTGAACCGTATAAACCTACTAATAAAATGACGAAATTGACTAGTACAAATCCAGCAAACATCGTATAAGTTATATGGGCATCAGTTGTAAACAAGTCCGGACCCGGTTGTAATCCATGTATAATCAGACCACCTAATAAAACGGCAGTGACACTCTCACCCGGTATTCCTAAAGTAAGGGTAGGAATTAACGAAGAACCGGTAACAGCGTTATTAGCTGCTTCAGTACCAGCCACTCCTTCTTGAGCCCCTTTACCAAATTGATCTTTATTTTTTGAAAATCTACGGGCCTCATTATATCCTACAAAAGCTGCAATAGTAGCTCCCGCACCAGGTAGTATTCCTATCACTGTTCCAATTATTGATGAGCGTCCCAACGTACCTTTCATATCGCGGATTTCAGACCATTTCAACTTAGAATTATCTTTAACATGATTAACTTGAGAAACAATTTTAACTTTCTCTTCCGCCATGATTAACACTTGAGACATAGCAAAAAGCCCAATTAACGCAGGCGTGAATGGAATTCCTGAGATTAAATCATTTATTCCAAAGGTAAAGCGTGGTACACCTGAAATAGGATCGAGTCCTATCATAGCTAAAACAAGTCCAAACGCTCCAGCTAGCAGTCCTTTTAATAAAGAGGCTCCACTTACTCCTGCAATAATAGTCAGTCCGAATATCGCTAACCAAAAATATTCTGCCGAACCGAACTTTAATGCAAGTTGAGCTAAGAGAGGAGCAAAACCATACAGAGCAATGGCACTTATAATACCACCTGTGAACGAAGCAAACGCTGCTGTCTTTAAAGCTTTACCACCTTGACCCTTTTTCGTCATCTGATATCCTTCAATTAATGTAGCAGAAGCAGCAGGTGTACCAGGTGTACTAATTAAAATAGCTGCAATCGATCCTCCGAATATTGCCCCACAATAAATACCAAGCAACATGATTAAACCAATCGCTGGTTCCATTGTAAATGTAATGGGTATCAACAATGCAACTCCCATTGCAGCGGAAAGACCCGGCATTGCTCCAATTATAATTCCGAGGGTTGTTGATAGAACAATAATAAATAAGGTATACAGGTCAAATGCCGAAACGAAACCATTTAAAATTTCCTGCAAAATAATTCACTCCCTATATCAAAAATCCAGTTGGCAATGGTACCTTTAGGAATACTCTAAAAATTAAGAATAAGGCTAACGTAAAAACTGGAATTGCTATGAACATAGTCAAACGAGAACCTTTCAAGAAAAAAATTGAACCTAACAAGTAAACAACGGTTGCAGTAAAAAAACCCATGATGTTAATTAAAAACAAATAAGCAAAACTCGCAAGAAAAGCGAATCCAAAACGCGGCCATTGGATATGACCAAATAATTCTTTCCACGTTTTACTTGTTGACGTTTTGAAGAACGTTTTTATAAGTAACAAAACAGCAAGCAAAACCATAACACCAATTAAAATTCGTGGGTAAGCCCTAGAGTTCTCTGGAAGTTCAAACGTTTGTGAAAAGAAAATAGCACCGATAATAATAAAACCGATTGCTATATATCGATCAATATTCTTCAAACTCACTCCTCCTAACACCTAAATATTGAATAGAAAGAGGCTGAGACTAAACTAAGCATTACAATAAAAAACGAACTTAAAGTGATACTATACACTTTAAAGTAGTATATGTTCATTACAACATAGTACAAATTAGCTCGTTTTAAATTATATAACTTATGTCGCAACCTCTTACTTTAATTAAAACTATAAATCAATAATATCTTGTAATTCTTTATTCTCTTTGTCTTGCTCTTGGATAAACTCTCCGAATTCTTCAGGACCCATATACCTTAATGGTAAATCTATATTTTCAGCTTTTTCAATATGTTCCTCTGATTCCATCGCTTCTTTTAAAATATCGTGAATATAATCTATGATTTCAGGATCTGTTCCTTTAGGAGCGACAACACCTCTTCCAGAACCACCGATGACATCAATATCATTATCTATCATTGTTGGCACTTCAGGTAAGTCCTCTAAAGGTTCCTCTGTCATAGATGCAATAGCTAATAATTCTTCACTTTCAATATGTTGAGAGACCTCTGACAGTTTAGCAACACCTGCCATCACATGACCACCACGTAAGGCAGTAATCAATTCATTGGTACCATCAAAAGGAACGTGATTCAATTCTATATCGGCTTCTGCTTCAAAATGAGCCGCAATAATATGATTCGAAGCACCTGCTCCATTATTAGCTACAGTGATTTCATTAGGATTTTCATTAGCATAATCCAAGAACTCATCCAATGAATCAATCCCTCCACCAGGCTTCACAACAAGCACAGCAGGATCATACACATGTAACATAATCGGTTCTACATCATCTATTTCGTATTCGGTTGGACGTTCTTCGGGTAACGAAACAAAAGTAGGTAAATTAATAAAACCAATAGTATATCCATCAGGCTCAGAATTGGCTAGGAAATTATAGCCCATTTCTCCACCAGCACCTTCTCTGTTTTGAACAACAAACTGATCATCACTCACTTCTTCAGCCGCATTTGTTAAAATACGTGCCCCAACATCAGTTCCACCACCAGCTTTATAGGCCACAACAACATCTATGGGCTTATTTGGATAGTTTTCAGGCATACCATCTGACCCGCCATCATTCTTGGCTTCTGACTTATCATCACACGCCGCAAGAAAAAGAGAAAGCGTTATCAAAAACACAAACATCAGTGATCTTTTAAAATTCAAATTAAGCACCCCTTTTGAATAGTTTCTTTTATAATATGACAAAAACATAGGCCCCACAACACCAAAAACAACAGGAATTGATTATGCAAAAAGTGAACTAATATGATATTTCATCAATTTCTACAATGTTATTAAAAACTTCTACTATACTTCTTTTACCTTAAAATTAATGTTTGTCATCTCATAACTATTATTTTTTCAAATATCGTTTATTATTTAATTACATTACTTACTTTAGATACTGAATACAAACCGTATAAATTTTAAATATAATATTTGTAGGGAGTTGCTAGATTCTGATTTATTAGATATTATAATGAGGCAGAGAGCATTAAAGTAAAGGTGGAAATGTTTTGACTAAAAATGACAACAAAAACTCCAATTTAAAAAAGAAAAATAATACATTACCACAAAGTGTACTTAATAATCTTCAGAAAATTAGCCGTAAACAATCTACGCCACTTTATCATCAATTATACCAAGTACTATATGATGCGTTGAAAAGTAATGAATTAGAACCTGGAAGCTTTTTTGCAACCGAAGTTCTTCTTCAGAAGGCTACTGGTATGAGTAGAACTACAATTAGAAAAGCTATAGACGAATTGACAAAAAAGGGGATGCTAACTAGAATCACTGGAAAAGGAACATATGTTAAACTTCCGGATGTTCGAATAATAGTACCCGAATTAAAAAGTTTAACCGAGGAATTGATTGATAGAGGAATGAAACCAGGTGCTGTTTTTTTGAATTCTAAATATGTAACTGCACCTGAACAAGTTGAGGATGAACTAAAAAACAAAAAAGAAATGCTAATGATTGAAAGAATACGTACTGGAAATGGAGTTCCTATTCTTTTTAGCACTGCTTATTTCCCCGGAGATATCCCCCTAAACAAAGGAGTGGATTTTTCCGGTTCTATCTATGAATTGCTAAAAGAGCATAATCATGTTCCTCACAAAGCAACGCATATTGTAGGAGCCACGATCATAACTCAAAAAATAGCTAAATCATTGGAAATCCCCAATAACACAGCTGGTTTATTTATCAAAATAAAAACCTACGATAAAAATGAAAATCTTATCCTATATGAAGAGGGGATAGGCCGCGGTGACTTATATAATTATACATTAAGTATGCAACCATATCCCCAATAACAATTATTAAGCCTTATCTTCTGATCCTAAAGCTTTAATAAAACTTTTCATAGTGTTTTTTAATTCATTCTGTATTTTATTTAAAAGGAACGGAATATCCGCAATATCATCTTGATTATGTTTGTATTCATTTTTCAGTACTTTATTTACCCCTTTTGCAAAGTCAGTATAAATGTTTACTTTTGTAATCCCTAATTTAGCACATTTATGAAGTGTTTCTTTAGGTAGACCAGACGACCCATGAAGTACAAGAGGTGTTTCTGTACTGTTTCTAATTTCCTCCAATAAATCCATTCTAATATCCACGGGTCCTTGATATTCCCCATGAACATTTCCTATGGAAATAGCTAGAGCATCTACTCCTGTTTTTTTAATGAAGCTTGTTGCTGCATCAGGATCCGTTAAAACCTCTTCATCTCCTTTAGACAAATCATAACCTGCTCCAGTTTTAAGTCTACCTAATTCACCTTCTACACTTACTCCTTTTTGACTAGCCATATCTACTACCTTTTTAGTCAGCTTTACATTTTCTTCAAATGATAAACTGGAACCATCAATCATGACTGAACTAAAACCAGCATTTACCGCCTTAACACAGGCTTCATATGAACTTCCATGGTCCAGATGTAATACGATAGGTATATCATATTCTTCAGATAATAACTCAATACCTTTCGCAACATATGTCAAACTTCTAAATCCAGACAAGTTCACATAATCTTCGCCAAAACCCAAAATTACCGGTGATTGGAGATCAGAAGCTCCTTTTAAATAAGAAGCTGCCATATCAAAATTAATAAAGTCAGGTTGAGGAATGGCATATCCTTCTTTAAATGCTTCTTCTAATATTTCATGCATTGGATATAACAATTTTACTCATCCCCATTCTTTAGCTTTTCATCCGTTCCGTCTGGAGCCCAGGGATCTATAATAGACTTTACTCCCTTTTGGTTAGAACCCCTTTCAAGTGCTAAAGGAACTTGATTTAAACTGTAGCGATTCGTTAGCATAGATTCATATTTAACCTGATTTGATTCCAATAATTTTACAGCCATTGCGAAGTCTTCAGGTAGGGAGCCGACAGACCCCACAAGTTTAACTTCGTCATAATGTATACGATTAGGGTCAAGTGACAATTCTGAGTCTTTCGGAAAACCACCGAATAAAAGAACGGATCCTCCATTTTTAACCATTTCCATAGCTTGGCGTGCTGCAGGTACGGAGGCTACCGCCACTATTATAACATCCGGCCCTTTACCTTCTGTAATTTCATCGACTTTTGTTGATACATCTGTATCATTTGCATTTATTATATGATCTGCAAATTCTTGTCCTACCTTTAAGCGTTCACTAGTCATGCCACTCATAATTACAGTACTAGCACCATAGGCACGAACAGCTTGTGCATGTAAAAGTCCCATTGGACCATCTCCAATAATTTGAACGGTAGATCCAATTGGAATCCCAACCTTTTTAATTCCATGTATACAGCATGCCAACGGTTCTGCCAAAACAACTTGTTCAAAATCTATTCCATCTGATAGTTTAAAGGTTCCTCGGTCTGCAAGATCTTTAGGTATACGTAAATATTCAACAAAGCCACCTGGAGATATTTTCCTTTCAAACATATGAGGACAAAGTGTTGCTTTGCCAGTTAAACAATATTCACATGACCCACAAGGTAAATAATGCACAACTGCTACTCTATCGCCTGTTTTCCATTTAGTATTTTTTGATTTTTCTACCGTTCCTACTACTTCATGTCCTAAAACAGCTGGTGGATTAATGTAAGGTGTACCCCGCACAAATGTTTTAATATCTGAGCCACAAACTCCACATAAATTTACTCGAAGTTGAACATCACCTTCTTGTAGTTCTTCTTCCTTAATTTCCTCAGTTGTTACTTTGCCTAAATCGTGAAATAATGATCCTCTCATGTTATCCTTCCTTGTTTTAATATTTAGACTTTTTAGCCTAGCATCTTATATAATTCTTTTTCCTAAATGTGTAAATGTGTAATAATTAGTATTATTCAACAACCTCTAAAATATTAAAATATGTGGCACCAATCCCCAATATGAACAAAGCTAAAATTACCGTTATAGGTGACCATTTTCTTTTATTTAACAAAAAGAAGATAAATATAAATACACCTAAAGGTATTAGATTGGGCAAAATATCATCTAAAACTTCCTGCACATTTACTTCGGTAAAACTTAATCCAGTTTGAGCATTTACTAGAGAAGCTACTAAGCCACCAATAACAATAGCTGCCAATACTTTTGCACCCGAAGTAATTTTATCTAATGCTCCCCCACCGGCATGTTGGAATAAATTAATTCCTTGATTATAACCAAATTTAACAAATAAGAACACTATAGCTACATATACAGACAACCTAGCCACAGTATGAAATATTGGCCCTAAGGAACTGCCATCTTCTCCCATTGTTGCAGCTATACCACCAACTATAGGAACGAACGATCCCCAGAATAATGCATCACCAATCCCCGAAGCCGGACCCATAAGGCCAGATTTTACACTGTTTATACTTTCATCTGAAATCTCTTTGCCATTAGCTTTTTCTTCCTCCATTGCTGTAGAAACCCCTACAATTAAAGATGCTGTAGTTACATTACTATTAAAAAATTCTAAATGTCTTTGTAATGCATCAGCTCGCTCTTTTTTATTACTATACAAAAAGTTTATAACCGGTATCATGGTATACGTAAATGCAAGTGATTGCATACGCTCATAATTGACGGAGTTCTCAAACAACAATATTCTTCTAGAAACCTTATTAAGTATTTTTTTAGGTAATTTTATTGGTCCATTCTCTTGATATTCAATTTCATCATTTTTACTCACTGAGAACCCTCCATTTCCACATTACTGGAAGCCATTATATAAGCAATTACTACTCCCACAATCGCAAGTCCTATTATATCTATTGGTAAATAACTTATTGCTACAAAACCTAACATAAAAAAAGCTATTGTTCTCCCTTTAACCCCTATAACATTCAGTAACATGGCAAAACCTAACGCTGGAAGAATTCCCCCTACCACACTGAATCCATCAACTAACCAATTCGGAATGGCATTGAATGTGTTTTCAACAATTTGTACGCCAAAATAGACTGCTAAAAATGTAGGAACAAACCCCTTTATAAACCACAGGATACCACCACTATAAAATAATAGTTCAATTGGACGAGACCTTCCCTGTTCTGCAAACTTATCTGATAAATGTAATGGAATAAGATTCATCGGATAGACGAATCCAATCATTATAAATTGTCCGAGTAAGGCAACAGGTACCGCTAAAGCAACAGCAGATTCAATACCAAATCCAGATGCAATCCCTAGTGCCGCACCAATAATTCCTGCTAAATTATAATCTGGAGCTAAAGCAGCACCAACCGTAAACATTCCAAGAAAAATAGCCTCTATAGTTGCACCAATGATTATACCCGTTTTAAGATCACCCAAAATAATTCCTACTACAAATCCTGATACAATAGGCCTGTCAAAGCCCAAATAGCCCATGAAGTAATTCCCAGAAATCCCTGCCCAACTAGAAATTAATAGAGCCTGTAATAGTGTCATTTCCTATATCCCCCTATTATAAATGGACTGTTTCTAGTAATTTATTAAAGTTCTGTTGTTTATCATTAGGAACTACTTGATAATATAATTCTGAACCTCTGTCAGCCAATTCATTAAAAAATTTAGCTTCTTGATCTGACGTATACACCGTTTTCGTTACTCTTTTTCTATCTGCCTTATGTTGCATTCCACCTACTATAACAGTGTTAACGTTTACATTATGTTCAAATAAACCAACTAAGCTCTCCGGTCCCTTTACTAAAACAAGCGTGGATGTTCCTTTTTTCGCGGCTTCATTTATTTTTAGAGCACCTTCATTAATACTGTTTATCGATACATTTAAGTCTGAAGGTGCTACCATAGAAATAACCTGTTTTTGAACTGGATCATTAGCAGTTTCGTCATCCACTATTATAATTTCCTCTAAATTATAATGACGAGACCAACCAGTAACGACCTGTCCGTGAATTAACCGATCATCAATTCTATAGAATATGTTATTCATAAAATACCACCTCAGTTTTTATTTTCATATAATTTGATTCCTTCCTTGCTTGATTTATTTGATTGCTCCGCTAAATCACTCAAATTTTTGGTATTATTTCTTGCCATCATAGCTTCAAGTAACATGGTAAGATTCACTCCAGTTAACACAGCTATGTTTTCCCTTTGAGCCATTAATCTTAATGCATTGTTTCCAGGTGTTCCCCCCATTAAATCCGCTAATATTAAAACACCACTGCCCTGATCTACCTCTTTAACCTTTTCATTTAAGGACTCATAAAAAGTTTCAGGTCCTGATTCCTCTGGCAAATCTACAGAAGCAAGGTTTGTTGTTTTACCAGTGAACATTTGTACCGTTTCAACCATAGAGGTTGCTAACTTCCCATGGGCAACTACAATTACACCAATCATATTTCTCCCCCCCATCCCCTTTGTACGTACAAGCAACTTTTAAAAGTGTATAACATTTCAATTTTTATAACCCTTTGTACGTACAATCAATTATATACAAAGAAAATATCCTAGTCAATAGGTTTTTTGTATTTTCTAAATTAACAAACAATACGTTTCTTAAAACCAACTATTTTATATGTTTTAAACAATTATAAATTTAATACTGAAGGAAATTACAAAAAAACTCGGAGAAAACCTAACCGGAGCAAAAGTCGGACTAGTGGTACCAGAATATATGGATATTGATTCTATTGAAGATCTGAAGCCGGCTAAATAGTGAAACAAAAACAAATCGACTTTAACCCTTAAGTGAGTTAAAGTCGATTTTTATATAGTTTCTATTAAAATAAAGGAAGTTTAAGATTCATGTGATAAATAGTTTACCTTTATTAGTACGAACAAAGTGAGCTATAAACCGCTTTTATTTAAAAACTCCCTTACTAATTCCAAATATTTGTAGTTTTCTTCACTGTGAGGTGAATGGCCGCTATTTTCAAATTTTACATACGTATTATTTTTTATTCCTGCAGCTAATTCACCAGAACATTCGACAGGTGTTACCCAATCATGTACACCGACTGTAATTAAAACAGGAACCCCAATTTCAGGTAATCTATTTTTAATGTCATATTTCTTTTGATTTACACTAAAAGCATAATTATGCGTTTCATAATGGAAGTAAATATCGTTAAGTTGTTGTTCATCTGCTTCCGGATCCTTTTCGACAGTATATAGGGGGAGAATTGCCTTAATCATTTCCCTAAATTCATCG
>Ga0079226_10002384_pt1 | contig 14508 bp, 11 predicted proteins | sample Poulit2014_FD_76345 | JGI IMG/M metagenome (GOLD analysis project Ga0079226, IMG submission 76345) | Agricultural soil microbial communities from Georgia to study Nitrogen management - Poultry litter 2014 | ecosystem: Environmental > Terrestrial > Soil > Agricultural land | place: USA: Georgia... | reverse complement strand
TAGTGGCGGTTTGATTCTCGGTTTCCGTAATGTGATTGGTGATATTCCATTTTCAGATGGAAAAACATTAGTACAAACAAGCCCGATGTGGCAAACCATTTATGATTTCCTATGGTTAATTGGTGAAGCGATTTTCTTCTATTTGCCGGTTGGTATCTGTTGGTCAACCGTGAAAAAAATGGGCGGTTCGCCGATATTGGGGATTGTATTAGGGGTGACCTTGGTTTCGCCACAATTAATGAATTCTTATGGTTTGGGCACACAAATTCCTGAGGTGTGGGATTTCGGTTTATTCACAATTGATAAAGTCGGTTATCAAGCACAAGTGATTCCTTCCATTATGGCTGGTTTAACCTTAGGTTGGTTGGAAACACGTTTAAGAAAGATTGTGCCGGATTCACTGAATCTTGTGATTGTGCCTGTTGTTTCATTGATTATCGCTGTCTTTTTAGCGCATTCCATTATTGGACCTATCGGACGCGAAATTGGCAACGGCGTGGCTTATGTGGTTCGTGCCGCAATGACCGACAGTTTTGCACCAATCGGCGCAGCATTATTCGGTTTCCTCTATGCGCCATTGGTTATTACCGGAGTACATCAAACCACATTAGCGATTGATATGCAGATGATTCAAAGTATGGGCGGAACACCGGTGTGGCCACTGATTGCATTATCGAATATTGCTCAATCTTCAGCCGTGTTGGCGATTGTGTTGGTCAGCAAGAAAGCCAATGAACGCGAAATTTCAGTGCCGGCGGCAATCTCCGCTTATTTAGGGGTAACAGAGCCGGCAATGTACGGTATTAATTTAAAATATCGTTTCCCTATGCTATGCGCAATGATTGGCTCTGCGTTTGCGGCATTGCTTTGTGGTTTCAGTGGCGTGTTGGCAAATGGTATCGGAGTAGGCGGTTTGCCGGGAATTTTATCGATTAAACCGCAATTCTGGTTGATTTATGCATTAGCAATGCTGATTGCCATTATTGTTCCATTGGTTTTAACCGCTATTGTTTATAAACGTAAAGCCGCAAACGGCACTTTATAAGGAGATAATTATGCAGCAGGCTTCTCAACAACAATGGTGGAAAACAGGCGTTATTTACCAAATTTACCCAAAAAGTTTTCAGGATACGACCGGCTCGGGCACCGGTGATATTAATGGTATTACGCAGCACTTGGATTATTTAAAAAATTTGGGTGTGGATGCCATTTGGATTACACCAATTTATGTTTCGCCACAGGTCGATAATGGTTATGACGTTGCTGATTACTGTGCGATTGATCCGAGTTACGGTTCAATGGCGGACTTTGAAAATTTAGTTGAACAGGCACATCGACGAAATATCAGAATCATTATGGATATGGTGTTCAATCATACCTCAACGGAACATCAATGGTTTAAACAGGCACAGGATATTAATAGCGAATATCACGATTTTTATATTTGGCGAGGCGATCATCAAGATAGCTTGCCGAATAATTGGCGTTCCAAATTCGGTGGCAATGCGTGGCAATGGAGTGAAAAAGTAGGCAAGCATTATTTGCATCTTTTTGCAACAGAACAGGCAGATTTAAATTGGGAAAATCCGAAAGTGCGTGCCGAATTGAAAAAGATTTGCCACTTTTGGGCAGATAAAGGGGTTGACGGTTTAAGATTGGATGTGATTAATCTGGTTTCTAAAGATCAGAATTTCCCGAATGATGAGCAAGGCGACGGTCGCCGTTTTTATACTGATGGCCCACGTATTCACGAATTTATGCAGGAACTAAGTCGAGAGGTTTTTCAACCAAGAGGCTTAATGACGGTTGGCGAAATGTCTTCAACCAGTTTGCAACATTGTCAACAATATGCCAATTTGCAAGGAACGGAACTTTCAATGACCTTTAATTTCCATCATTTGAAAGTGGATTATCCAAACGGTGAAAAATGGAGTTATGCTAAACCGGATTTCGTTGAATTAAAAAGGATTTTCCATTATTGGCAGCGCGGAATGAATGGCAAAGCGTGGAATGCACTGTTTTGGTGTAATCACGATCAACCTCGCATTGTTTCACGTTTTGGAGATGAGGGGACATTACGAATAGTTTCTGCAAAATTATGGGCAATGATTTTACACGGTCTTCAGGGTACACCTTATATTTATCAAGGTGAGGAAATCGGGATGACCAATCCGAATTTTACTTCACTCAATCAGTATCGTGATGTGGAAAGCCTAAATATGTATCAGGAATTACAGAACAAAGGTGTGCCTGAAGCGTTGTTGCTGAAAATTTTAGCGCAAAAATCACGCGACAACAGCCGCACCCCAATGCAATGGAATCAAGATAAAAACGCTGGTTTCAGCGAGGGAGAAAGCTGGATTGAAGTTGCCGGAAATTATCAACAGCTGAATGCTCAACAGGCATTGGCAGATAAAAATTCCGTATTTTATTGCTATCAGCGCTTAATTGCATTGCGAAAACAGTATCCGATTTTTACCGAAGGCAATTATCGAGATTTATTACCGGAATCCGATGCTTTGTGGTGCTATCAACGCGAAAGTGAGAACAGCTGTTTATTTGTGTTAGCGAATTTAACCGACAAAGAGTTGGTGTTTAATTTTGATAGAGAAATTGATATCACACAGTATCAAATCTTGCTGAATAATTATGACGAAATTTGCTACCAGCCAGAAACAGTCAAGTTAAAACCTTATCAGGCTATCTATTTATTAAGATAGATACCACACAGAAAGGTGTTGCTTTTAGGCAGCACCTTTCTCATTCTTAGCCAACAATGGCTGCATTGTTGCGCCATCTATCATCACATCGGCTAACGTATATTTAGATAACGTTTCATAAAAAGAGTTGAATGCATCATTTAATGCCAATGGCAGACGACAGCTCGGTGCGATACAACACTTATTTTTATCTCCCAAGCATTCAACGATAGGCCCTTTTTGCTCCGCTAAACGAACAATTTTCCCTAAATTCAATTCGCTCGGCGCTCGATGTAAACGAATACCGCCACCCTTACCACGAATGGATAAAATGAGATCATTTTTCGCAAGATGATGAATCACTTTCATTAGATGATTTTCAGAAATATTGTAAGCGAGCGCAATTTCTTGAATGGTGGAAAGCCTATCTTGGTGTGCTGCGAGATAAAGCAGAACACGCAAATTGTAATCAGTAAAGGTACTTAATTTCATAAATATTCTTAATTAATTAATAACAATATAAAATCTTACTCTTTCTTGATCTTATAGGCAATGTTCCGCTTTTTTTAAAAGACGTTTATTTATTTTTTGTCAAGTTTTGGTATTAGATAACTTGGGTTATAGCAAAGCAAGCTATGACAAAACGTGTTATTTCATTCTCTATACCTCTACCTAAAACTGCAGGAAGAAAACATATCAGCAAATCCTATTTTGATATGAAATACTAATTGTTAAAAAATGCCTTTTTTTGTTAAATTTTTGTTGACAAAAAGTTATTTTATATTTATAAATCATATTCGACACTTTTAAGTTGTAAGTGTCATTATCATTGTTAAGTAATCTATTAAGGAGATTTTTATGGAGAGTGCAATCGATCTTTTTGCTACAGAATTACCTACTGAACATTATGATTTCAATGATGTAGCTTGGTAATTTAAGATTAAAGGACAGAGTATGCTGTCCTTTTTTGTATATATAGGAGAGGTTTTATGGAAGATAAAGGTTACCATTATATTTTAGATGTAATTCTTAGTGATATAAATTTTCTCAAAAATGATAAGCTATTAGAAACATTTTTTTTGAAAGTGTTAAGTAAAACGAAATTTAATACTATTGGTTTTTTATCGCATAAATTTACTACAAAAGGAGAAGGCGTAACAGGTATCTTTTTGCTTAGTGAATCACATCTTTCTTATCATACTTATCCGGAAAAAAACTATTTGAGCATAGATATTTATACTTGTGGAAATGAATGCTTTTCTGCTGTAGAAGAGATAGAAGCTAAATTACCAAAAGTGCAAAAAATATCTCATCGTTATATTGAGCGAGGGAGTCATATTCCAGAAATAGAGAAAACAAAAAAGTTATGACTATGAGGAGAGTAGTATGAATTTACGAGATAACGGTTTATTTAAGTTTGATTATCAATTTCCTGTATATAATTTTTTCTTCCCAACACGAGGAAAAAGAGTTTCTGATGAAAATATAAATGACATTCTTGGTAGAAGTAACTTTCGCATAAATTCTAGAGCTTTATATTTCCATATTCCATTCTGTGAAACTATCTGTAGTTTTTGTCCTTTCACTAGAGGTGCATATAAAGATCATGATATTGTTGATAAATATGTTAATGCTCTTATAAAAGAAATAGAGATTAAATCAAAAATAAATGATTATTTTAGCATACCGGTAAAATCTATATTCTTTGGTGGAGGGACACCATCACTTCTATCTCCAGATAATATGATTAAAATTGGAGAAGCAATAAAAAAATATTTTCTATTATCTAAAGATTGTGAATTTTCATTTGAGATAGAAATAAAAAGCCTTTCATTCGATAAAGTTGCTGCTATGAAAGAAATGGGGGTGACTCATCCTAGGTTTGGACTTCAAACGTTTGATTCTAACTGGAGAAAATTATTTAATCTTACATCGACATATGAACAAATTAATTTTGCTGCTGATTTATTAAATAAAAATTTTAAAACAGTATTATTTGATATATTGTATGGAATGAATGGTCAAGATGAGGAGGAATTAATAAGAGATTTAGAAAAAGCTATTGCACTAGGAACATCTAATATTGATATTTATCCAATTGATAATGTTATGACTCAAGCAAAACTTCATAAAGCTATTCGAGATAGAGGATTACCTTTAACAACAGCTACTAGAAAATTTTCTATGAATATGTTGATTGATTCATATATGAGAAGTAAAGGATTTATGCCTCATAATGGGCATGGATATGTTAGGGTGGATGAAGTAGATCAATCTGTAGTAACAAATAAATATAGTTTTATTTATCATGAACATGTTTATGGATATTCAGATCATGATTTACATGGGTTTGGTGTGAATGCAGTATCATCAATACGAGAGCATACTATTACTAATACATCTAGTAGACAAAACTATATAAATTCTATGATGAATGGAAAAATTCCTATGACTATTAATAAACATTCAAAGATTTTAGATGAAATGAAAGCTTTGATTATGCGGCTTCCCTATCATGGTGAAGTGGAAAAATCTAAAATAGACATGATAAATATCCCATTATCATTACAAGAAAAAATATCACAGCTTAAAAGTCATAAGTTGATTACTGAGGATAAAGAACGATTTTATCTAACAAAATTGGGGTGGTATTGGTATACAAATATTATGTTTTGGCTTATGCCAGAGTCTGAACAAATAGCGATGAAACATTTTGTTGCAAAACATCTTAATACTGAGGGAAAATTTATAGCTAAGAAGGAGTTAATTTATGTGTAATACATCTATTGATTTGATTAGCTCTTATAAAGAATTTTATGAGAAACTTATTTCTTATGATACCAAAGCAAAAGGATTTTATTTTAATAAAGATAGAAAATATTGGGTTGTGTATGGATATGAAGATTGTTCAAACTTATTGAGTAATGCTTATGTTTCTAAGAAAAGAATGTTAATTCCACTAGAATTATTTGATAAGGAAAGGGATTTAGTGGAAAGGTTCTTACATCTAATTAATAAATCTATTATATTTAGAGATGATAAGAAAAGTGGTGTTGTAAGGTTGATTCATGATAATTATAAAAAAATAGATATTTTATATATTATAGAAAGACTTTTAGGGAAAGAAAAAATAATTGGTGAACAAAATCTATCTAAATTAAATAATTACCTTGCAAGTTTGTTAGTAGGATTTGAAAGTGACATATCCTTAACTAAACATGCAGAGAATGTTGGAATGCTTTTCGATGGAAGAGTAAGGGATAAGGAACATTTTATTTCTATAGTAAAATCTCTTTATAATATTTATAAATTTAATTTATCAGTGACAAGAGAAAATGTTAGGGATATTATCACTGAGTCATCTCGATTGTGTAGTCCTATTTTATGTATGGGAAGAATAGTTACTCAAAATATTAATTATAAAGATTTTATTTTTAAAAAAGGGGATAGGATTATGTTTTATACTGGAATGGCTAATTTTGATCCTAATGTTTTTAAAAATCCATTTGAATTTTCTTTAAATAGATATGAAAAGCCATTATCATTTGGTTCAGGGGTACATATGTGTATTGGTATGGGAATATCTCTTAGTTTTTCTAGTAAGTGTGTTGATTTTATATGTTCTAATTATTCAATAAAAAATGTAAGTGTATTTGAGTTGATAAAAGGTGTTTCTTCTTTAGGTGCTTTTCGATTTAGTATTGAGGTGGGATAATGCGGGCATTATTAACAATTAGAAATTTCCCATCACTATTATCGTCTTTATTTATTTCAAAGCTAGGAGATTACTCTTATGAGGTTGTATTTGTTTTTATTGTTCTAGAAATTACAGGTAGTAACTATATTCTTACTGGAGTTGTGTATTTTTTTAGGTTCATTCCATTCTTATTTTTTGGCCCTATAGGTGGATGGTTGGCTGATAATAAAGATATTAAGAATACTTTACTATTTAGTGAAATAGTTAGATTGATAGTGACCTGTTTGCTTTTTATTTCATATTTTTATGAGAATATTAATATTTATATATTAATACTATCTTCTGTTCTGACTACTATCGGAAGAAGTATTTTTCAGCCAAGTTTTAGAACTGCAATTCCAAAAATTGTTTCTAATAAAAATCTAGGGTATGCAAATAGTATTTCTCAAATTGCTGAGGAAATGGCAATGGTACTTGGTCCATTAATTTGTTCTTTTATTTTATCAATAGCTGTAAATAAATCGTGGGTGTTGATGTTTAATGCAATAACTTACTTTTTATCTATTCTTATTATTTTTAATTTAAGTAAGTTAGATGCGCGAAAAAAAGAAGTATTTAATGTTTCAAAAATATACAAAGATACGTGTTTAAGTCTTGATTATTTATATCGTGTTAATAATAAATTATTCATTGTGATTATAGGATCTGGAATTTGTATCCTGTTTACTGGTTCAGTATTACGTTTTATTATTCCAGCGGTGACGGTTTTTTTGGGTAAAGGTGAGATTTTTACTAGCTATATTTTTTCTTTAATGGCATTTGGAACTATTATTGGAGGATTAATTTATAATAAGTGTGTAAATATAGTAACGCCTAATAAATTAATGTTTTTCTGGGTTGTTTATGGTGTTATTCTTTTTTGTTTAGCTGTTTTTTCATTCTTTTCATTTGATATCTTTTTACCTTTTTCTTTTATATTGGGGGTATGTGGAGCTTTTGTGGATATAACATTGGTTACCGTAATACAAACCTATTCTGAAAAAAATAATATAGGAAAAAATTTTGGTATTTTCTCAACATTAGCTAATACTTCGGAGGCATTATCCTCCTTATTGTCAGGTGTAATTGCTATATTCAGTATTATTTTTTCATTTGTCACATTAACATTATTGATAGTATTAACGAGCTCAATTTGTTTAGCTTTACTAGCAAAGAAAAGGTTAGTTAATGAAGGGCTATAGTAGCTCGGTTGAAAATATAAATGATGTATGTCTTCCTTTTTTAAAAGGAAGACAGTGTTATATCAAAATAATGAGATTAATAAAAATGCTAAAGCTTCTTTTGGTATTTGCTGTTGGTTAAGATAAAGTTCTCCCTCTTTTTGTTCTAAATTGAGCTGATATGCATTTTTTGTTTCAAGCAAAATGCCTTGTGTCACCTGTTGTTGCAGTTTTGTTTGCAGGATCTGTTGCAGTCTTTCCGGATTAATTGGTTCAACTTGTTTATTGTTCTCAAATATTTTGTTCATTGCGGTCGCATAATTATTAATAACCCCATTTAAGAACGGTTTTTCGAGATTTAAATGAATATTCAATGAATCAAAAAATTGATCCGGTAAGCCTTGTGTTAGATTAGCCACGGCTTGTGGTGCTGTCTGAATATTAGCCTTCAATGTTGCTTCTCCATCACTATTTTTTAATGATAATGGTGCAATCACTAATTGCGGTTGTTGATTAAATAAATTAGTGAGTGAATTATGAAGTCGAGTTTGATCTTCCTTTAAACTGGCATCGAACAAATTATCTAAATCGGCACCGCTTAAATGTTTGAATTGTAATTTTAGGGTTTGTGAATAAAGTGATTGTTCATTCATTAATACATCTGCAATATCACCGTCTATATCAATAGCATAAAAGTTTCCATCTTGTGTTAATTTCACGGTGCTGCTTTGATCTTTTGAGATATTGCTGACATAGGCGGAGTTTGCCTGAGATCTAAAGTTGAACTCGGCACGTTTTATTGTGGTTTTGATGTCACCGATCGGCAAATAGCGTAAATTGGTTAATTTTAATTTTCCTTCGGAAGTTAAACCTTGTACTAAAATGTTGCTATCAATATTTTTTTGTTCCGATTGTAAAATAAAACGGAAATCATCTAAGTTAATTGAATAGTGAATATTTTTCGCCTGATCCAATTTAAGTTTGTATTCACCGCCGGACCAAACAATTTTATTTTCATCGGATTGGTATTCACCCGGTGAAAAATGAAAATTCAGATCCATAGCTTGTTGATAATCTATATCAATTTGTAATGTAAAAGGGTTGGCAGTGACGTAATTTTTTTCGCCGTTTTTCAAGTAGAAAGGCAAGTTTTTGTTTTGATTATCGGTTTGCAACGTTGATTCACTGGAAGCCATCACCGGCAGCAGTTTGAACTGACTTAATTTATTAAGCGGCAATGGGCCGTGATAAATTTTAGTTTGAATTGGATAACTATATTCATCAATATTAAGCTGATATTGAAGATCACTGAAAAAAAAGTGGCGTTCTAGCTGTACATCATCAATTTTGATCCAACCTTGTTGGTTGATGTCGTCAATTTGTTTGAGATATTGTTCTTCAAATTTTGAGCCGGTATACCAAGTGCCGCCAAGCCAGACGGCACTCATCGCAGCTAAGGCGACAACAGTAATAGTGAGTGATTTTTTTTGCATAATTTTTCCTTGTAAACGAGTGGTTTATTTGCATTGATTTTGCGGTTTATTCGCCATAATTTCAATGATTTGAAAATCAGTATGCTGCATACTTTTACAAGCAATAGCGCATAAATTATCAATGCTGCGATCAATAGTATGTTCAACAATCCCTTCATCACCGGTTACGCCGGTCTGATTAATTGCCATTAGCACCGATTTATAGGCGGAGGTTACGCTGGTTGACACTTTCATTGCACAGCTGTTGGCGGCACCGTCACACAACATTCCGCTGATATCGCCAATCATACTGCTGATTGCCATTGCTGCCGTGTCAAATTTATTGGTGAGCAGGTAGGAAATACCGGCACAGCTTCCCATTGCCGCAGTAGTGACTGCACAAAGAGCGGATAGTTTTGGCAATTTACTATGAATAAAAATAGCGATTAAATGTGATAAAAACAGGGCGCGCGTACGCTGTTCACCGTCAATATTGAGATGATTGGCGACAACAACAACCGGCATAGTGGCGGTTATTCCTTGATTCCCGGAACCTGAATTGCTCATTGCCGGTAACGTTGCACCACCCATACGTGCATCAGATGCAGCGGTTGTTTGAATCATTATACGGGAGAGCAGATCATCAGAAAGCAAGCCATCGCCGATATGTTTTTGTAAGGTACGTCCGATATGTAAACCGTAATCTTGGCGTAATCCCTCTTGTGATAAGGCGGCATTAAGTGTTTCTGCCTGATTGATAAAAGTGATCTTTTCTACATCGACCTGCATTGAGAAGTCGAAAATATCTTTTGCATTAAGTTGATTAAAAATGTGGTGTTGTGATGCCTCATCAATCGTTTGAATTGGGTTTTGATACAATATTTGACCATTTTTCTCGATAGATGTAATGCGAGTATGTTGATCCTCAATGATAACGCACACGCGATCATTTCCACTATAAAGTGTTGATTCAGCATATAAAATATGATCAGTCTGCTTAATGCTGACGCTAACGGCACCTGTTTGTAGCAACTGTTTTGCCTTTTCAACCTGTTGAGGCGTAATATTTTTTAACACTTCTAAACCGCCGTCAGCATTGCCGCCGATGGCACCAATGGCGGCAGCTATCGGTAAACCCACCATTCCAGTGCCGGGAACAGACACACCTAATCCGTTTTTCATTAGGTTCGGCGATACTTTTGCGTCAATTTTTTCAATGTTGGAATGACCGAGATATTTTGCCGCCGTGGCAGAGGCTAACGCCAAAGAGATGGGTTCGGTACATCCCAGTGCCGGGACAACATCCTGTTTAACAATTTGAATAAGTGTGTGTTCAAACGGTTGCAAGCGTGAATCCATAAAATCCTCATTAAATGTGATTGTGTTAGTGTCGCTCATATAATTTCGTTGATAAATATACACGTTAATCAAGTAACTGCTAAGCCCTAACCATCATTTAAGATGAAGAAAAATGGCATTGATGAAAAAAATTAAAAAATTTTTTAAAGTTGCCCTTGAAAATTGGATTTTAAGTTCAATTTATTGTGGCACGAACGATGTGGGTTCTATGAAAGATTGAGGATAAATAAAAAATTATCCCTTGTAATTTCGAGAATGAACCCTATTTAGTCGATGTTAAAAACGAATTTAAAATCAGGAGAATAAAGATTATGGGAAAAATTATTGGTATTGACTTAGGTACAACAAATTCATGTGTGGCAGTGATGGACGGTGATAAACCGCGTGTTATTGAAAATGCGGAAGGTGATCGTACTACTCCTTCTATCATTGCTTATACTCAAGATGGCGAAACATTAGTTGGTCAACCGGCTAAACGCCAAGCGGTAACTAATCCGAAAAACACACTATTTGCAATTAAACGTTTGATTGGTCGTCGTTTTACAGATGATGAAGTTCAACGTGATGTCAGCATTATGCCGTTTGATATTGTTAAAGCGGATAACGGCGATGCGTGGGTAGAAGTGAAAGGTGAAAAAATGGCACCTCCTCAAATTTCTGCCGAAGTATTGAAAAAAATGAAGAAAACTGCAGAAGATTTCTTAGGTGAACCGGTAACTGAAGCGGTAATTACTGTGCCTGCATACTTTAACGATGCGCAACGTCAGGCAACTAAAGATGCCGGTCGTATTGCCGGTTTGGATGTTAAACGTATTATTAACGAACCGACTGCCGCAGCGTTGGCTTATGGTTTGGATAAAGGTAAAGGCAACCATACTATCGCAGTATATGACTTGGGTGGTGGTACATTCGACTTATCTATTATCGAAATTGATGAAGTAGATGGTGAAAAAACGTTTGAAGTGTTGGCAACCAATGGTGATACTCACTTAGGTGGTGAAGACTTCGATAACCGTGTCATCAATTACTTGGTTGATGAATTCAAGAAAGAACAGGGTATTGATTTACGTAATGATCCGTTAGCAATGCAACGTTTGAAAGAAGCAGGTGAAAAAGCGAAGATTGAACTTTCTTCCGCACAACAAACAGATGTGAACTTGCCTTACATCACTGCTGATGCGACCGGACCAAAACACTTAAATATTAAATTGACTCGTGCAAAATTAGAATCTTTAGTTGAAGATTTGGTGGCAAAATCAATGGATCCGATCCGTGTTGCATTGAAAGATGCGGATTTAAGTGTCTCTGAAATTGATGATGTGATTTTGGTCGGTGGTCAAACCCGTATGCCGTTGGTACAACAGAAAGTGGCTGAATTCTTCGGTAAAGAACCTCGTAAAGATGTGAACCCGGATGAAGCGGTGGCTATTGGTGCAGCAGTACAAGGCGGTGTGTTGGCTGGTGATGTAAAAGATGTATTGTTACTTGATGTGACTCCGTTATCACTCGGTATCGAAACAATGGGTGGTGTAATGACTACCTTGATTGAAAAGAACACAACTATTCCGACTAAGAAGTCACAAGTGTTCTCAACCGCTGAAGATAACCAAAGTGCAGTAACTATTCACGTGTTGCAAGGTGAACGTAAACGTGCGGCAGACAACAAATCACTTGGTCAGTTTAATTTGGAAGGTATTAACCCGGCGCCTCGTGGTATGCCACAGATCGAAGTGACTTTCGACATTGATGCGGATGGTATTATCCACGTTTCTGCGAAAGATAAAGGTACAGGTAAAGAACAACAAATCACTATTAAAGCCTCTTCCGGTTTAAGTGATGAAGAAATTCAACAAATGGTGCGTGATGCAGAAGCAAATGCTGAAGCTGACCGTAAATTTGAAGAGTTGGTTCAAGCTCGTAACCAAGCAGATCACTTGGTTCACACCACTCGTAAACAGTTGGGTGAAGTAGGTGCAAATCTTGCAGCAGACGATAAAGCAGCGATTGAAAAAGCAGTAAATGAACTTGAAACTGCGGCGAAAGGCGAAGATAAAGCGGAAATTGAAGCAAAAACTCAAGCTTTGATTCAAGCAGCAGAAAAATTAATGCAAGCTGCTCAACAGCAAGCGCAAGCCGGTCAGGCTCAGCAACAACAAGCACAAAGCAGTGCGAAAAATAACGGCGATGATGTCGTAGATGCTGAGTTTGAAGAGGTTAAGGATAATAAATAATCTATCCTCCTGATGTAGCGGCTTGAGTTTTTCGAGCTGCTACAATTTACCCCATGGGCGACGGCTAAACACCTCGCCCTTTTACTGTATTCAAAGGTTAATAATCAACTAAAAAGTAGGATAACGAATGGCAAAGCGTGATTATTATGAAGTGTTAGGCGTTTCAAAATCGGATGATGAAAAAGCAATTAAGAAAGCTTATAAACGCTTGGCAATGAAATTTCACCCAGACCGTAATCCCGGCGATAAGGAAGCAGAAGCGAAATTTAAAGAAGTTCAAGAGGCTTATGAAGTATTAGGCGACAAAGAAAAACGTGCTGCCTATGATCAATATGGACACGCTGCCTTTGAACAAGGCGGAGCCGGTGCCGGTGGATTCGGTGGGGCAGATTTCGGCGATATTTTCGGTGATATTTTCAGCGATATGTTCGGTGGTGGCAGAGGTCGTCAACGTGTTGTCAGAGGTGAAGATTTACGTTACGACTTGGAGCTTACGCTTGAAGAAGCGGTGAAAGGCGTTACCAAAGATATTCGTATTGCAACTTTGGCAACTTGTGATAGTTGTCACGGTTCCGGTGCTAAAGCCGGTTCAAAAGTGGAAACCTGTAGTTATTGTCACGGTTCCGGTCGAATTCGCCGTCAAAGCGGTTTCTTTGTGCAGGAACAGACCTGCCCTCATTGTCACGGCACAGGTAAAATTATTGAACAACCTTGTGATAGTTGTCACGGTGACGGACGAGTTCATAAATATAAAAATCTTTCCGTTAAAGTACCGGCAGGCGTGGATACCGGCAGTCAGCTTCGCTTAAACGGTGAAGGTGCGGCAGGTGAGAATGGTGCTCCGGCGGGTGATCTTTATGTGGTTATTCACGTAAAAGAACACGATATTTTCCAACGTGACGGTAATAATCTTTATTGTGAAGTGCCGATCAGTTTTACTTTAGCTGCGTTGGGTGGTGAAATTGAAGTGCCGACATTAGATGGCAAAGTAAAATTGAAAATTCCGGAAGAGACACAAACAGGCAAATTATTCCGTTTACGTGGTAAAGGTGTCACCTCGACACGTTCCCACTATCAAGGTGATTTAATTTGTCGTGTCGTGGTGGAAACGCCGATTAAGTTAAATAAAGAACAGAAGGAATTGTTACAAAAATTTGAGAAGAGTTTAGAGGGACGTAATCAGCATCGTCCCAAGGAAAACGGCTTTTTAGACGGTGTAAAACGTTTCTTCGATAATTTAGGTAAATAATTTTATTATAAAAAATGAAAGCCCGTAGGTTGGAAAACTTACGGGCTTTCTGTTTATTAGTGTCTCATTAGTCACCTTGCAGCTTCATAAAACGATCTCGTAATGCGTGCAGCTGATCTCTTGCTTGTGCAGCTTTTTCAAATTCCAAATCCTGAGCAAATTTATACATCTGTTGTTCAAGATGTTTGATCTGTTTTTGTAGATCTTTGGCATTATCAAGCATTTCATAAGTTGCTGTCGGTTCAGCGGCTTTCGGTAAACGTTGTTTTTTCGCTTTTTGATTGGCACTTTGACCAATATCCAAAATTTCACCGATTTTTTTATTCAGTGCTTTCGGCACGATACCGTGTTGTTCATTATAAGCTTGCTGTTTTTGACGGCGGCGCTCGGTTTCATCAATGGCTTTTTGCATTGATGGCGTGATGCGATCGGCATATAGAATGGCTTTACCGTTTAAGTTACGCGCTGCACGACCGATAGTCTGAATCAACGAGCGTTCAGAACGTAAAAAGCCTTCTTTATCTGCATCCAAAATCGCAACTAAAGAAACTTCCGGCATATCTAAACCTTCTCGTAACAAG
>Ga0079226_10002383_pt1 | contig 14510 bp, 15 predicted proteins | sample Poulit2014_FD_76345 | JGI IMG/M metagenome (GOLD analysis project Ga0079226, IMG submission 76345) | Agricultural soil microbial communities from Georgia to study Nitrogen management - Poultry litter 2014 | ecosystem: Environmental > Terrestrial > Soil > Agricultural land | place: USA: Georgia... | reverse complement strand
CAATAAATGCCATCGAACTAATAACTGCTATAACACCTACAATAAGCAAATTAAATGTCTTTTTCACTTTTTCATCAATAAATATTAAACTTATAATCCAAATTAACATCATTGTAATAAATACTATTACTGCACTTAATACATGTGTCATTAATATTAATGAAAAACCTGCTACTAAATATACACCGTCTTTGCTATTTCCTTTTAAAATAGCATAGAAGCCATAAAAACATAGTGGAAGAAAAGTCATTGCTATATATTCACCTAAAGCAAAACGACTATAGGCATCTATCGTACGATATATCGAAAATGCGTATAATACTGACGCAACATATGCTGCCAACCTACTTTTATTCAACTTTCTTACAACAAAATACATTATACATAGTGTTAATAATGTATATAATGCAATTCCCATGTATATTCCTGTAATCTGATTCTTAAACAATGTACTTATCAATGCTATCGGTATCAAAGTAATTTCAGGATAAAATATTCCTAAAGGAAATGCTACTTGTCCAAATGTATAAGAGTATATATAGGGTAAGAAATTACCTACTTCAATATTTCTTTTTACTTCTATTATTCTATTTATGTGATACCACGCATCATCACCCATATAAATATTACCTGTAATTAACAAAGGGCGTATATATAGATAACTCAATACACAAAATGATAAAAAAACTCCAATATTAATTATCATTTGCTTTAAATAATGCTTATTTCTTATCATTTTTCTGCTCCTGACTTTTAACTTCTGAGTAATCATCTTCTTCAAGAGTATATCTTGGTCTTTGTTTTACTTCAGTAAAAATTTTCCCTACATATTCTCCAATAATACTCAAACAGATTAATTGAACTCCACCTAATACCCAAATTGAAACCATCAATGAAGACCAACCAGCATTTACATGACCTAAGATTTTTTGAACTATTGTATACACAAATAAAATAACGCCTATAATAACCAATAATAATCCTAGATTCATTATTAATTTAATTGGAACTGTAGAAAAGGATGTAATTCCATCCATCGCAAACTTTATCATTTTCTTCAAAGGATATTTAGAAGTTCCTGCAAATCTTTCTTTACGTGCATAGTACACTTTGTCAGATCTGTATCCAACCAATGGTACCATCCCACGTAGAAATATATTTCTTTCGTGGAATTCCAGTAATCCCTCTACCGCTCTTTTACTTAGCAGTCTATAATCTGCAGAGTTAGGAACCATATTCACACCTAACATTTCCATTAACTTATAAAACGCTAGTGCTGTTCTTCGCTTAAAAATAGTATCTGTTTCACGACTATTTCTAACTCCATAAACTACATCTATTCCTTCATGGTATTTTCTAACCATCTCAAAAATTGCATTAACATCATCTTGTAAATCCGCATCTATTGTAATAATCATATCTGATTTTTTTACTGCTACTGTCATCCCAGCAATAAGCGCATTCTGGTGTCCATAGTTTCTACTAAACTTTATTCCAGTTACATGCTTGTTAATTTCTTCGTATTCCTTTATTAATTTCCAAGTATTATCTTTACTACCATCATCTACAAATAGTATTTTACTATCCTGATTAATTAAATTTTCTTGTATTAACTTATTAAGTATTTCTCCTAATTCTTTTACAGTTTCAGGCAAAACTTCCTCTTCGTTATAACAAGGGACTACAATAGTTAAATAGTTCTTATCCATCATAAATAGTCCATTCCTTTCTTATCAAAATACTTCTTAGTATTTTTAATTTCACTAGTTGATGATACCACATACATACTAAAAAAGCATACTTACTCAAGCATGCTTTCAACTTTATTTCATTAATACGCATCATTAGAAAATAGTACAATTTTAACTGTTAAAAAGATCAAATATAAATCATAAAAGAACCCACTCTTTTGAATATATTCTAAATCTAATTCAACCATTTCAGAAAATCCTACACTATTTCTAACTGTTGCTTGCCAAAGTCCTGTACAACCAGGGACAACTAACAATCTTTGCTTATCATAATCTGTGTATTGAGCAACTTCACCTGGCAAAGGTGGACGAGGCCCTACTAAACTCATATCACCTTTAAGCACATTTAAAAGTTGTGGTAATTCATCAAAACTATGCTTACGAATAAATTTACCAATTTTAGTAATTCGAGGATCTTCTTTCATTTTAAACATTGGACCCTCTACTTCATTTTGAGCTTTTAATTCAGCTAACTTCTTATCAGCATCTACAATCATTGAGCGGAATTTATACATTTCAAATTCTTTACCATCTTTTCCCACTCTAGTTTGAGTATAGAATACTGGCCCCTTATCTTCATTATGAATCTTAAATGCTATGTATAAAAATAGCGGTGATAGTACAATTAATCCTACTAAGCTAGCAAGAAAATCAAATGCTCGTTTGAAAAAATGATAGATATATCTTTTATTAATATTTTCTCTATCTAATTTCTTCATACTAGCTGTTCCTCCAACTTTTTCCATTAACTCCATTCTCCTCACTTATAATAACTCCCCCAATTATACCATCTAACAGCGATAAAAATTTAACAAAACGTTAACATTATTCATCCAGTGCCTTTTTTAATTGATTAATTACTTTGTCTAAATTACTTTGAGGTACAACTTCATAAGACACTCCATCAATCATTCTACTTTCCCCTTGTAACTGAACTTGTTCAATTTTTGAAGCAGAACCATACTTAGTTGCGATTGCTTTCATGTCATCAAACGTTAAATTAGTCTTCATGTTACTAGAAATTGCATTCAATATTGATTGATACTTAGTAACACTTCCAATTGTTGCAATTTTCTTTACCAAAGCTTCTAGAACTATACGTTGACGTAACTGACGACCATAATCTCCGCGTGGATCTTCATAACGCATACGTGTATATGCTAAAATATTGTCCTTATCAATAGTTACTGTTCCTTTTTTAAAGGTTTTATTTAAATTAGTAAATTCTAAATCATTTTCCACCTTAACTGGACCTACAGCAGCTGAAAGTTCTTCAAGTCCTTTCATGTTCATTTCAACGTAATAATCAACAGGGACATCTAAATAACTTTGAACAATATTAACTGCACCTTTTGTGCCTTCATAAGAATAAGCTGCATTAATCTTATTATTATATCCGTATCCCGGAATTGCTACCTTAGTATCACGTGGAATACTTACTAATGTGGTTTTCTTTTCTTTAGGACTAACAGCCACTAACATCATAGTATCTGAACGCCCACGATATGTACGTCCATATTCCCCAGTATCAGTTCCCAAAATAAGAACTGTAAATGGCTTTCCGTTATTTAAATCTGGTGTATTACGCAATTTATTTGTCTTAACTTGCTTATATGTACTGTTAGCTGACTTTTTAGCATCTAAATACATCTTACCAAACAATGCAACGTCAGCAACTATAAATAACCCAATAACAATTAAAACCCATTTCCAAATTTTATGTCTTTGCCAAAATGAGCGATGATGATGCTTATGATGACTGTGATTTCTATTTAACTTTTCTTCTTCATTATTCATTTCTTACTCCCACTTTCCGTTAAAAGAACCAAAATTTTTTCTTTTTCTGAATTGGTGTATAGTCTCTAGCTACGACATACTCCCCATTGATGAGATTTTCAGCATTTTTCTCAAATTGTATTGCTTTTTGCTCACCAAAATCTTTAGCAATCTGATCTAAAGCTTCACTTAATACAAACTTACGTCCCTTTAAAGTATGTGCATCCGACGCAACAATTTGAACTAAATTATGCTCAACCAATGTATGTGATATTTCAGCTACATGTGAGCCAAACCCACCAACATAACTTGTAGCTGTAACCTGTGCTAAAGCCCCCGCTTTAATAAAGTCATATAACATATTTAAATTGTTCTGAATTTCATGATTACGTTCTGGATGTACAATAACTGGAATTGTTCCTTTTTTCTTTAGATTAAAAATCATGTTCTCGGCATATCTAGGAACCCCATCATGCGGAAACTCTAATAACATGTATCGTTTATCCTCATCTATCCCTAGTATATCATCGTATTTATCCAGAAGTTCTCCATTGATATGTACTTCTTGACTTGGAAAAACAGTCAATTTAATTTCTCGCTTGTCTAACTCAGCTTGAAATTCATCAGCTACTCTAATAACATCTCGTGCATGATTAGTATAATTACGATCAAGATGATGTGGAGTAGCTAAAATATGTGTAACTCCATCAGCAACTGCTTCTTGGGCTAATTGTAATGAATGTTCTAAGTCTGGAGATCCATCATCAATACCTGGCAAAATATGACAATGTAAATCTACTATTTTCTCAAAATTCATATTAATAATCCTTTTCTGATAATTAAATAATATAAAAAACACATATATTATACCAAACTACACCTTTAAATTCATTAAAGGCAAACAAAAAATCGACAACAATTGTCGATTTTTAAACAAATTTATTTTTCTTTACCATATCCATAATAGCCATAGTAGCCATCTGTAGAAGCATCTACATCATTTAATACAGTACCTATAATATGAGCATTAACATGCTTTAATAAATCCACAGCTTGACGGACACCCTCTTTTTCTGCAAATCCTTGACGAACAATTAGAATTGTTCCATCAACTTTAGCTGATAAAAGTTGAGCATCAGTTACAGATAAAACTGGAGGTGCATCATAGATAACTAAATCTAACTTTTCTTCCAGTGCTTCACGTAATTTATCCATACGTTTAGAACCCATTAATTCAGATGGATTAGGAGGAACAGGTCCAGCTGGAATAACAAAAAGATTATCTACAGTCGTTTCATAAATAACATCATTAATATCAAAATCTCTATCTGTTAAGAAATTTGTCAATCCTCTTGGATCAGCAATACCAAAAGTTGAAGCAATTGTTGGTCTACGTAAGTCAGCATCGACTAATAGAGTAGACAAACCTTGTTTAGCAAAAGATGCAGCAATATTTGCAGCAACTGTTGATTTACCTTCAGAAGCAACAGAGGAAGTAATCATCAAAGATTTATACTCTGTATCTGCACTGGAGAAAGTAATATTTGTACGAATTGTATTAAACTGTTCAGTATCTACAGATGTTGGTTTAGCAACTGTTACTAAATAAACACCCTTTTCCATACTATTAGTATCTAATTTCTTTTTCTTTTTAAATAATGCCATAATTTTTCCTCACTTTTTAGACCCTGCGTCGACGCGGTATATCAAGTTCTTCATCATTGTTATCTGAAATTTTATTTCTAGCAACAACTTTAACTACACCATAATCATTATCACTGATATCCAAGTGGTAAACAGAGCCGATATTTGTTAAGCCTAAATTATCAGTTAAGAAACTGTTATCCTTAACAGTTTTATCTGTAAGTTCTTTAAAATAAATAATCATGAACCCAACAAACGCTCCTAAAATTGCCCCTAAAAATACGTTTTTCCCCTTATTGGGAGAAACTGGAGTTGTATTTACCTTAGCATTTGACACAATTGTCACATTATTAACTTGCATCATTTTCTTAATTTTCTTAGAGAATACTTTTCCTACTGCATTAGCAATATCTGCTGCAACATATGCATTATCATCAGTCACATTAACTGTAATAACTTGTGAATTTGCTTGATTAGAGATTTTTATAGATTTACTTAATGTTGATAAATTACCCTGATAGTTATCATTCTTCTTGATCTCTTGTAATACAGGTGTTAATACTACAGGTTTTGTCAATATATCTTTATACGTATTAATAACCTGCAAATCAGCCTGTTGCACATTATACTGTACTGCTGTATTGTCGTTTTTTTGATTTACTAAAATATCAATAGATGAGCTATATTTAGGTGATATTATAAAAATAGATATTGCTAATGATATTAAGCTTCCTAATATTGTCCATAAAATAACTTCTACCCATCTTTTTTTTATTACATTAATTAATTCATTTAAATCTATATATTCATTTTTTACGTCCATCTTATTACCTCAATTTATTAATTTCCAAAAATCCACTTATAAGGAACATAATTTGCATTCATCCAATTTACAATTTCATAATTTATAGTTGTATAATATTTAATATAATTTAATGTATATGCTATTATCATACACATCATTAAAAGTTTTACCCACTTACTTTTTAAATTCATAAATAACATGGGCAATATAAATATTTCAACAGAACAAAAATAGTAAGAGCCTCTATCACTCAAAGTAACAAAAGGTCTAAATAGATAGAAAATGCATGTACCTATAAAATATATATTTAGATATAGGTTATACTTTCCAAAATTATTTTTCGCAATATAATTCCTACCTAAAATAAATAAGAATAAAAATACTAGTATTCTATAATCACTAATTGATATATTTTTATCAATATATAGACCATTATTCGCATGTGCAATATATTTTTGTAACTGTTCTACTGGTATCTTCTCTAATATGTTTAAGAATAACATCCAAAACTTTGTAAAACCTACAATTACACTAAAAAGTGGAATTATCATTAACCATATAGCAGGTATCACTTTATTTTTTACAACAATTACTATTAAAAATAATAATGCTGACAAATGTACTAATGAAGCTATGAAAATACACAACAGGAATTTATAATTTTTATCTTCTTGTATAAAAGTTAAACTATATAAACATATTGACATTGCCAATCCTTGTCTCATTATTCCCATATCAAATCTTAGAAAAATACATGCATAAAATAACAGCATAACCATCCATATAATAGTTGTTTCTCTCTTTATGTATATATTCAATAAATAAATTGATAAAAATGCATATATTAAAAATACTATTGAAAGTGACGGTACCAATTCAGATAAAATTACAAAAGTAGGTTCTGTTTGGGATGATATACCACTTTTTACGGCATTATAAGCATTTAAATACGTGTAAAAATCTATTCCTGTTTTCCAACGTAACCCTGCAAAAAATATCAAAAAAGCACTAATAACAAACAGTAGAATATTTGAATTAGAATTATACATATAGCTCTTATCATTAAGCTTTATATATATCCTTTTACTCCTTACATTGAATATACTACTATGCACATAAATTAATTCTAAACAGCATAACAATACAAGTATAAAATATATAGTATAATAAATCATTTTATTTTTCTCGCAATAGCTCTTTATATAAGTTTATATAACTCTCAGCGAAAGTTCTCAAATTAAACCTATCATTAAACAATATTTCGTTAGCTTTTCCTTTCTGTAATTTTAAACTTTTATCTAAGTTAAGAAATTCAATTACATCATTCTTTAAATCTTCAAACGTACTATACAATACTATTCCATCTTCATTTTTAAAATATTTATTTCCCCCAGTATTACTTGCAATTACTGGTTTCCCAAGTGCCATAACTTCTAATAATACCAAATCAAAATATGTTTCTCTATTAGGTAAAATAAATACATCACTTGCATTAATAACAGAATACGGATCCTTTGTCCAGCCTATTTCTATCCATCTATCATGCTTTAGTCCCTTAATAGGTTTTTCATTTCCAGCAATAATAAAATAAACATCCTTATGCTGATCTAAAAGTTCTTGGCCAAGTTTTTTTAAAATATCATATCCCTTAATTTCATTATGTCTCCCAACAAATGATATCACTCTAGCATCTTGAGGAATTTTATATTTTTTTCTAAAATCTTCCTTATCAATCCTCACAACTGGTTTTTCAATACCTGTTAATACATATCTAAAATTTTCTTTTTTTACTTTCTTTATATTGCTAAATTCATCCCAATTATGGAAATAAGGCTCCTCGGCTTCCTCGCAAGGAAATACGATATAATCAGCTCTTTCAAAGGCATATCTATCCATTTCTATGAGTTTCTTATACATATTTTTCAAAAAGATTTTTTCAAATTTTGAACGAGATGCATATATTTCTTTAGACAATAATGTTGGAGAGTGTGACGTTAGTACTACTTTCCCACTATAATTACGTAAACTATCTCTAGCACTATACATATCAAGAGTACTATGAAAATGTACTACTTTATACTCATTTAAATTAACCATGGCATTATGTCTTTTACCATAGATTAACTTAGTATATTTTATAATACTTTTTAGTGTAATCAAGATATCACGTAATTTACCCTTTTTCATATTTTCTATCATATTTTTATACTTATTGATAGTTTTTCTTTTATTGTAAATAAAATCAATATTATTGACATCTAATCTGTCTAATTCTTTCTTTAAGTTGTATGTATATCCTCTTTGACCACCAACTGGGGCTAATTCGGAAGCTTGCATATATATTAATACCTTATTTTCCATTACTTACCCATTCCTTATAAAAAGTATTTCTCTTTCTATCTAAAACTTCTTTATCAAAATCTTTAGCCGTTTTAAAGTTTCTTTCAGCTTGTTTCAATAAAACTTCTTTATTATTAGATAGCAAATTAATTAGTTTAGAAATTTCGGAACTTTTTGCCTTTTGAAAAAGAAAATCTTTCTCAATTAATTCATAATTTCCACCTACATCTGAACAAATAATTGGACAAGCTCTACTCATTGCTTCAACGATAGATCTACACAATCCTTCTGAAAAACTAGGTTGAACATATACATCAATTGAATCATACCACTTCCATACTTCAGAGTGTGGCAATGCTCCTATTACTTTTACTTCGTTTTCTACACCTAATTTTTTAGCATATCTTATTAGTTTTTTACCAGTTCCGGAACCTATTAGTTGATACTCTATACCAGTTATTCCCTTATTTTTTAAATCAGCTATGGCTTTTATTACATACTTTTGCCCTTTCCATTTTACATCCAAAAATGCAGCAGTTCCTAAAATAAATTTTTCCGCATCTTTATTTTTAATTTTATGTATTCTCTTTTCTAAAGCACTTGTATCTATTTTTAATTCTACATCAGAACATCCCAATTTATTCTTAGGACCACTATATCTTTTTTGAAGTGCTTCTTTTGTAACATAACTAGCATAATCTGCTTTTTTTATTAATCTTTTGTACTGCAATTCTTTATATATTGATACTATCTTTCCCCGCATACTGTGATACCATAAGGTTTCACGAGAAAAACCTGTTACTTCTACAAGAAATGGCTTATCATACTTTAACGCACTATTCAAAGCAGTATTAGTATATATATTACCTAAAGATCTTATTATTACTCTATCAGAATTTTTTACAGCATGATCTACAGTATCCATTATTTCTTTTCTGATAGCTAAATTAAATGCGTTTCTCCACGGTTTATATAGGTCAGGAGTTGCTATATATTTCATTTTACTATCATCAAATTTATTAAACTTTTCACTTGCCTCTTTCTTTGAATAGATCTTCTGTTCTTTACGTAGAAGTACTACTAATTCATCATCTAATTTTCTGTACCTTTTCCAAACATTATCATTAAAATTAGAGTCCGTATATATATTTCCTTCGCCATCAAACTTCCATCTAGATCCACCTTGAATAAATAATAAACTCAATAACTCTCTCCCCTATTCTATAAATCTTTCATTACAGTAATCATAGATGCTGTAAAAAACATCAACTGTACTAACAAGTAACATATAGTAAACAAATTAACCATATTAAATAAAATCGAAATTAATAATAAGATTCCAGCTAAGCCATTAATTGAAGTTATGTTAAGTAAAATTATTCTGGAAAAAGTATATGTAGCCTTATTTTTTAACTTTTTCACAGCAGCATCACCATAGACAACATTTTTTTTCTGAACTATTAATCTTGGAAAAATTGTGCATATAGCTGAAATTGCTCCCATAAGTATATAATATTTAGAATTTATTAAGTTATCTAATAATATTGATTTTTCATTTGAAGCAACTATTCCACTTCCTAGATAAAAAGCTACCATCGCCATATATCCAGCTGTAGCATCCCATAAATCTCCTGATTTAGAAAATAATTTCTTATACCTAGCTATATTACCATCTATTCCATCAGCAATATTCCATAACCAAATCGCTAAATATCCCAATAAAGCACCTAATTTATTTGGTAACAAGATAAAGAATAGTAAAGAAAGTATACTTGACCAAAATGAGAAAACCGTAACTGCTGTTGGTGTTATATTAGTAGGCATTAACCAAATAGATATCCTATCACAAATAGGTCTCCACAAATAATAACTAACAAAATCAATCTTTACACTTTTCTTTTTCTCAGGTGGTAACGTAACTTCATGTAATTTTCTATTGTTATTTTACTCAAAATTGACTATCTCCTTCGTATAACTCCCAATGATTTTTGAACAAGGATACTTAATATCAAAACTATAAATGCTAAACTCCAGTATAATAAAAAAGTAGTCCTAATATGAAAATCTATTAACAACATTCTATACACAATATGTAACATATATAGTTCTAAAGAATATTTACCAAAAATTCTTAGTATATTATTTACTTTTTCACTTTTGATTAATTTTAAAATATAAATAATGCCTAACATTAAAGGTATTGAAAATAATAATCTTATAAAAAATTCAGGTCCTATACCAGTAAGACCATGATATATCTCTAATATAACGCCTACAACAATTATTACTACTTCAATTAATGAAAAATTTAACTCTTTGTAGATTTTTTCACCGAAGTAGCATCCTAATATGAATATTGGCAGTCTTGTTATCAGTAAAATGATTTTATTGTAGAAATCTACATCTACCATTTTTACAAGTATTATAAAAGCTATACTTAACATCATATATCCAACAAAATATATATTCCTGTATTTATTATTAAAATATAAGGTATTAAAAAATAATGGGTACATTATATACATTAGTATAATGAATCCAATAAACCAGAAAGTTATATTTCCTTCAGAAAACAAAGTTATAAATAAAAGATCAGATAAAAATTTGAATATACTCTGTTTCTCATATATCAAATCTTGATATATATAAAATAATCCTGCCACTAATAAATATGTTGGCAAAATTCTTCTAATTCTTCTAATATAAAAATCTTTAATATTTGAATTTTTCTTCATAGAGAAACATAGTCCCATTCCAGAAAGAAATATAAAAATATCTACGCCTATAGCACCTATAAAACTTAGATATAATTTTCCTCCGCCAACATCTTCGAAATAATGTAAAGTAATTATACTAATAATAGCTACGCCAAATAACTCATTTCTATATTTACTAATAGTTCCCCAGTTCATACCAGACTCCTTAATTAATATAGTTAATAGTCCTAATATACATTTCTTTCATGCTAACATTAGGTTTCCAACCTAAATTAACTAACTTTTTATTACTCAACCACATTTTTACATCTGGTGCATATCCTAAATTTTCTTTAGGAATATCTATGACCACTTTTTGTTGATCATTTTTAGCAAAGTTTGCTATGACCATTTCTGCCATTTCTTTTATTGTCATGTGGTTATCTTCGTTTGATACATTATAAGCTTGTCCACTTTCACCATTCAACAATAAGAAGAATAGTGCTTTTACTGCATCAGCTGTATATACATAATTTCCTTCAGACTTACCTTCTGTATGTAATACAATATCTTCACCATTAACAGCACTTCTAGCAAATTGCGCAAATACTCTATTTTCAGTAGGAAGTATACCTGCACCAAAAGTTTGAGCCAATCTAGCAGATTTCACGTTTAACTTATACTGTGAACTATATGATGTACATAATAATTCACACATTCTTTTACTTTCGGGATAGCCTGCTCTAACAGATGTCAAATCTATATATCCCAGATCATTTTCTTTCACTTTATCAGTTACAGATGGTTGCCCGTAAACTTCCATAGATGATACATATACCATGGAAGACACTGATTTATTCACTGCTAAATTTAATAATTCTTCAGTCCCATTAATTGCAGTTTTTATAGTTTCAACAGGTTTTTGTATCATAACTTTTGACTGTGTAACTGCAGCAGTGTGAATTATGTAGTCTATCTCTCCACTATATTCAATTTCGTTCTTACCTAGATTAGCAATTAAATATGACAGATTCTCTTTTTTGTATTCTTTAAAAATCTTATCTGCTTTATCTTTATTTCTAATTAACGCAACTACCTTTATACCATAGTTTCTTATTTCATTTGCATATAAAAGTGTTTTTACTAATAAAGATCCTACCAATCCCGTTGCCCCAGTAATTAGGATGGTTTTATTCTTAAATTTATTAAAATCTACTTCACTATTAAGAATATATTCAAAATCTTCTTGTAAAACTTTACTATTTTCCAAAATTACTCCTCCAAGCCATAAATTTGAGCATTTTCTTTAGCATCTAACAATGCCCTTGTTGTATAGAAATCATCTGGTGTTGTAATTTTGATATTTTCTTGTGGTCCATCTATCAAATATAGTTTCTTACCATAGTGAGTTAACATTGAGCAAGAATCTATAAAATCAAAACGATTTTCACTAATAGCTCTTTCGTGGGCATTTAAGATGTCATTTAAGTAGAAACTTTGTGGTGCTCTTGCAAGTCTTGCTTGAGCTCTATCAGGTATATCAACAATCCCTTCATTTTCATCAACTTCAACGATTGTTTCTTTTGCTTTCACACAAGTGATGGCAGACCCATGTGCAAGTACGCTAGCAATATTATCAGAGATTGTTTTTTTATTAATTAATGGACGAACGCCATCGTGGATTAAAACAATATCTTTATCTCTATTACCAACTTCTTCAGCTGCTTTCAAGCCATTATAAATAGATTCTTGTCCAGTTTCCCCACCTGGAACTATCTTTCTTACTTTCTTTAAGTTGTACTTATTAACCAAATCATTTAAGTATCCTACCCAGTCACTTACACAAGATACTACAATGGCATCAATTTCAGGATGGTTTTCAAATAATTCTAAAGTATGTATGATAATTGGCTTATCATGTAACTTCAAAAATTGCTTAGGAATGTCCTTAGTATGCATTCTCTTACCTACTCCACCAGCAAAAACAACAGCTATATTCATTCTCTTACATCTCCTAATTATTAAATCTATTCTTAATTGGTCTTAAATATACTTGGAATATGGATGCCAAAAATAGTGTCATCTTTGGCATTTTTTTATACATATCTAGTATTTTTTTCTTTTTGAAACTATTATTCACAGTATCTAACTTTTCATTTCCCCAAGGGGTCATTTTTCTATAATCTAGCCATAGGTTCAAATACTTGTTTGTACATCCTTCTTGCCATGGTCTAGGACTAAAAAAGTGACTTGTATAATGAATAGTATGCAAGTCTCGTTGTGCTTCTATTATTTCATCTTCACTATAAAAGCTCACAGGTTTACGATACTTAACCATCTGATCATACGATAAATCGGTAAATACCGTTGCAAAATTATAACTTGGTGAAATTGGTAATGTTTGTTTACTCAATATAGCATTAAGTACTCCTTGATCGCCTTGTTGTACATTACCATTCTTCTCTTTAATAAAATCGAGAATTTTTTCTTCAATTTTATTTTGTCGCCACTTATCCATATCAATTAACATTACGCCAGAATTAAACATGATATCATCCTGGTCTAAAGAAATATTCATTCTATAATATTTACTAAATGAATCTTTTAAAGCAGCAATAGTATTTCCCCGCAAATCTATGTTCCATAAATCACGTATAGAATCTACTATTAAAGTATCACAATCTAAATATAAGACTCTGTCAACTTCTTCATTAAAAATGTCATTTAAAAATATTCTTGCATATTGGCTTACTGATCCTCTATCTTGATTAATCTTTTGCCCTAATGTATCTTCAATATTAGTAGCATCAATCCATCTAGGGAGATGTCTATCATATTTATTGAATAAATCATTAACTTTTTGTTTATTCAACTCAGAAACATTAGTAGCTAAGATAGTTACATTGATATTACTCATATCTCTATTGTTTTTTAATAGAGATACAATAGATACACCCATAACAGGAATAAAATTATCATCTGCTGCATAAACAACATTGATATTATTTTGCTCCATCCCACTCTTTCTCCTTGATTAAATTTTTATATTTCCTTTTTGTTTTTTATAACGCTCAAATTATTCTGTGTTTACATTTTGTTACTTCATCAACTAATTCATTTTATTTAATGAACTAATTTAACCCCAATTAAATAACACATCGGTAAACTTACTCAGTTTTCATTTTATTACATAATCATGTAATCAGCAATAATAGATAACAAATTACAATGTTTTTGAAATATATGTAAGAATAAAAATTCTCACTTCCATTATATTTTCACGAATTTTCTTAGTTTTACTATTTTGTCAATCTGGGCACATGCCCAATTTTCTAATTTAGCAAATTTAGCGTTCATCATTGTATTTGATTAATCGGATTTAAATTGGTTAAAATTTCACGTTGTTTATCCATTGATACGTGCGTATAAATTTGAGTCACAGCAATTGAACTGTGTCCTAATATCTGCTGAATATATCTAATATCTACTCCACTTTCT
>Ga0079226_10002382_pt1 | contig 14519 bp, 12 predicted proteins | sample Poulit2014_FD_76345 | JGI IMG/M metagenome (GOLD analysis project Ga0079226, IMG submission 76345) | Agricultural soil microbial communities from Georgia to study Nitrogen management - Poultry litter 2014 | ecosystem: Environmental > Terrestrial > Soil > Agricultural land | place: USA: Georgia... | reverse complement strand
TTCTTCTTGGATATTGCGATAACTAAGAAGAAGGAAAGCGCCTAGAATTCCAGCTAAACCTACGACAGATACAAGAGATAAGACTAATGGCATCATAATAATTCCTTCTTTCTATTTAATATAATTTTATTATAGCTAAAAAATGTGAAAAAAGATAGAAATTAGTCTGTAGAAAGTTTTGTAGAGTTGTAGTAAAAAAAATTTTTCTAATACGAATTGTTTGAGAGATAAATCAGCTAAAAATGTTGCTTGTAAATGCAGGTCATGGTATGCTCTTGTTATGAATATTAAGAAATGAGGTATGAAAGGTGACTGCATCCATGAGATTACGTTTAGAACTTTTGAATCGTTAATTTAATACTAATTCAAAAGTCTTGTAGCGAAGTTCAGGGGAAAGTGTATCTTTTTTTAGGAATGGACAGTGAGAGACTGCCCATTTTTTGTGCACTCAGCCTTTTCGTTGCAACGGAAAGGAATCAGAATGCAGAAACTGATTATACAATTAAAAAATATTGAAGTGAGATTTGCAGCTAAGGATACTCTTACGATCCCATCGTTGGCTGTTTACGAAAATGAAAAAATCGGGATCATCGGAGATAACGGGTCCGGCAAGTCAACCTTACTGAAACTGATTGCCAAAGAATTGGAACCGGCTGGCGGAAAAGTAGAAAGTCAGATCGATTTTCCATTTTTCCGGCAGATTGCAGATGTCAACGAACAAAATAGTCCTGACTTGGAAGGTGAACTACTGAGTCGTTTTAATATCCCCAGCAATAAAGTAGAAACACTCAGCGGCGGGGAGCAGACAAAATACCGTCTGACGCAGATACTGTCAGACTATCAGCCAGGAATGCTGCTGGATGAACCAACGACGCATCTTGATCAGAAAGCTTGCAGGCAGTTGATCGATGAGCTGAAATATTACTACGGTACGTTACTATTTGTCAGTCATGACCGCAGTTTTCTGAATGCTTTGGCCGATAAGATCTGGGAAGTAAAAGAAGGTAGTGTCATTGAATATAAAGGCAATTATGAAGCTTATCGCCAGCAGAAAAAAAACGAAAAAATAAGACATCACCACGATTTTGAGAATTATCAGAAAGAAGTAAATCGTTTAAAAAAAGGAATTGAAAGCAAAAGAGAACAGGCAGCACAGACAGCCAGAGTTTCGACGAAAAATAAGAAGAAAAATATTCGACCAGACCGCTTGTCTTCTTCCAGACAAAAAGACACTGTCCAGAAAAACTTGCAGAAAAAAGCTAAGGCGATGGTTTCAAGACTTGATCAATTGAAAGAGGTTCAGGCGATTAAAGAAGAACAGAAAATCGTTTTTCCTGCGCATAAAACAGTCGAGATCCACAATCCATATCCGATCCGGGCTGAAAATGTAAGCATCACTTTTGGGAATAAATTAATCTTGGATCAGTTGAATTTTCAAGTACCACTGGGAAAGAAAATTGCCCTCATTGGTGAAAATGGAGCAGGAAAATCAACTTTGCTTCGGGCCATTAGAATGCAAAAACCTGGCATCATCCTTTCTCCAAAAGCGGTCATTGCTACTTACGATCAGATGGATTATCAGCTGCAAAGCTTTCGTCCTTTAGTCGACCAATTAATGAGTGAAACAGACTGGCCAGAATCAACGGTGCGAACGCTACTGAATAAGCTAGGTTTTTCTCAATTAGAAATAAATAAACCACTGAATGTTCTAAGTGGAGGAGAAGCTACTCGAATAGCTATTGCTTCACTATTTGTCCGGCCTTCAAATATCCTGCTCCTGGATGAGCCAACTAATTTTATTGATCTGGCGACCATTGAAGCTTTGGAAATTTTTTTGAAAGCCTATCAGGGAACCGTTCTTTTTACCTCTCATGATCGTTATTTTGTTGAGCAGGTAGCTGATGAAGAATGGAAACTTGCAGCTGGGAAGCTGATCCAATAAAAAGAACTTTGTTGTTAAAATGACGGATAAATTGTTATAATAAATAAGACATCAAAAAAGAAAGAAGGAATTGACATGCTTCGTTTAGGAATTATTGGTACCAACTGGATCACTCACCAATTTGTTCAAGCCGCTTTGGAAACTAAAAAGTATGAATTAACTGCTGTATATTCACGTAAGCTAGCTAAGGCAGAAGAATTTGGTCAAAAATATGATGCCCCTGTGACTTATAGCACGGATTTGGATGAGTTTTTTTCTCTGGATGATATCGACGTAGTCTATATCGCATCTCCCAACAGTCTGCATTTTTCCCAGGCCAGACAGGCAATTGAAAATGGCAAGCACGTGATCGTGGAAAAACCGGCTTTTTCAACCCCGGCTGAAATGCATGAAATTGTGACAGCGGCTCAGGAAAAGCAGCTTTTCTTTTTTGAAGCAGCGCGCAATATCCATGAGGAAAGCTTTGCTAAAATCAAAGAAATCCTGCCGGCGCCTGAGCACATCATCGGTGCAAATTTTACTTACATGAAGTATTCCTCTCGCTATGATCTGGTACTAAAAGGAGAAGAACCCAACATCTTTTCTCCTCATTTTTCTGCCGGTTCACTGGCTGATTTGGGTGTTTATGTCGTTTATGCCGCCTTGGGCTGGTTTGGCCGGCCTAAAGAAGTCCATCATTTTGCTCATAAGATCCGTACTGGTGTGGATGGTTTTGGCATCGTGATCTTACGTTATGATCATTTTGACGTGACCTTACAGCACGGCAAGATTGGTGATTCCCAGCTTCCTTCTGAAATTTATTTTGATGATGGCACACTCTGGCTGGACGCAGTCAATGCAATCAGTCGCGCACATCTTACCAGACGGTCTGAAGAAACGTCGATTGACTTAGATATTTCTGTTAAAGAAAATCCGATGACCGAAGAAGCGGCTGACTTTGCTAGAGTGATTGAAAATGATGATCAGCAGCAATACCAGGAGTGGCTGGAATTAGCCTTGAATGTAAATCAAGTTTTGTTCCAGTTAAGACAAGAAGCCGGTATTGTTTATGACGCTGACAAAAAGTAGAGGGAAAATATGGAAAATCTAGCACTACCGCAACAATGGCAAGAAAGGGCGCAAAATTCAGACTTTAAAGAAGCGACTTTGATTCAGGCAAAGACTTTTCAACCCTTAAAAGAAAAAGAAAATCTTTTGGCAATTGCGCCTACAGGAACAGGTAAAACTTTAGCTTACTTACTGCCTTGTCTTTTGAATGTAAAAAAACAAGCAGGTAATCAGTTACTGATTTTGACCCCCAGCCAAGAATTGGGTATCCAAGTAGCGCAGGTTGCCCAAAATTGGGCCAGTGATCTGGATCTAAAAGTTCAGCCTTTAATTGGGGGAGCCAATAAAAAAAGACAAATCGAAAAACTGAAACAAAAACCAGAAGTCCTGGTTGCCACACCAGGTCGGGTGGCTGAATTGATCAAACTAAAAAAAGTCAAAGCAGCCAACATTAAGACAGTGGTTTTAGATGAAGCGGATCAGCTACTGCAAAAAGAAACCGCGGGTTTTGTTCAAGCCATCTTAAAAGCAGTACCTAAAACAAGTCAATATGCCTTCTTTTCAGCTACCGGGGCTAAGGCAATACCTCCAGTTGAAAAGATTTTTGGCTCGATTGATATAGTAGATGTCAGCCAGGAAGATAACAGTAACCAGCAAGTGAAACACTATTATTTACTGTATCCAAAAAGGCGTAAAGTGGATGCTTTACGTCGTCTGGCGAATCTTGATGACTTTCAAGCACTTTTCTTTTTTAATGAAGTGCAAGACTTGGGTAATGCGGAAGAAAAGCTGATTTATCATCAGCTGGCCGTAGCAAGCCTTGCTTCAGACCAAAATAAAATGATGCGAAAAGCAGCATTAGAAAAATTCCGTTCTCATGAATTAGCCGGACTGTTAACTACCGACCTTGCTTCGCGTGGATTAGATATTAATGATTTGTATTATGTGATCAATACAGAAGTTCCGCAAACAAAAGAGAGCTAGCTGCATCGCGCTGGACGAGTAGGAAGAATGGGGAAAAAAGGTGCCGTCGTTACGATCGTACAAGAAAACACTTTACCTGATTTAAAGAGAATGATGAAACAACTTGATTTATCTTTACAAGAAATTTATCTTCACGGGGGAGAGTTAACTACAGTGCAACCAATTGTTGCCAAACAAACTCCTAAGAAAAAGAAAAACAAGAATAAGGCTAGCAGAAAAAAGAAAAAGTCGTAAAATTTGAAATGGAGTCGGAAGATGGAAGAAAAAAACTTACAAGCATCAATGGGTCTGATCATGCATGCTGGTGATGCTAAAAGTAGTGCAATGGAAGCCATTGCCGCTGCAAAAAAAGGAAATTTTGATGAGGCAAGAAAAAAACTGACAAGCGCAGATGAAGCTCTGAAACAAGCACATCTTTCTCAGACAAATTTGCTGACCGAAGAAGCGCAAGGAAATCATACAGAAATAACATTGTTGGGCTTGCACGCCCAAGACCATTTGATGACGGCTCTTACTTTTAATGATCTAGCCAAAGAGATCGTCGATTTATATCAACGCTTAGAAGTTGGCTAAAAGATCATAAAAAAAGACATGTCCTATTTTATTGTCAAATCTACTTGCGATTTGGTAGACTTAGCGATAAAATAAGACATGCCTTATCATGTCCTCGTAGCTCAGCTGGATAGAGCGACCGCCTCCTAAGCGGTAGGTCAGAGGTTCAAATCCTCCCGGGGACGTATAGCAGCATTGATATATCAAGCTTTCATAGCGATTTTACAGTTCTAACAGAGTGGAACCTTTTCAGTAATTAATCTTGCTGAGAAGGTTCTTTTTTCTCTAAAAAAGTAGCTTTCAAATTAAACAGAAGTCAAGTTCACATATTCAATTAGAAGGACAAAAACAGCAGAAAATCAGTGACCATCAGAGATTACAAAAGGTTTTAAATACAGCAGCTAGCATACAATGAATGGTTTTTCATTTTTTTAATTCTGATAATGGTTCGTACTATTTTTTGTGTAAAACAAACTATGTTTGCAAAATTTCATCACAACATAGCTACTTTTATCCTGCATAAGGCACCACTTGCTTACTTTGACAATGACTGACGAAGAAAAAGTGATTCCTTTTTTAAATCAGACTCGGTCTTATATCCATCATTTTGAATTTCGTAAAGGCACTATGGATGATATGTTTTCGATAAATTCAATAAAAAACTAGTTCACTTGCCTTGAAAGTGAACTAGTTTTTTATTTTGTTACGCAATAGAAGCTTGGTAAATACTATCGACTGCTTCTTTAAGTGCCTGGTTAAATTCTTCATCACTTTGGTCTACTCGCAGATCTTGTGCTAAAGCACGGGAAAAACTGGCAATTAAGCCTTTGTTTTGAGCTAGTTTTTCATTGGCTTCTGCTCTTTGATAGCCACCAGATAAAGCAACAACACGTACAACTCTGCTATGCTGCATCAAATCACTGTAAAGACCAGCTTTTGTAGGGATCGTAAGTTTCAGCATAATGTTTTGTTCTTCACTGAGTTGATCTAATTGCTTAGTGATTTCTTCTTTCAAGAAGTCTTCAATTTTTTCTTTGTCTGCAGCATGAATATTGACTTCGGGTTCGATAATTGGAACTAAGCCAGCTGCGATGATCTGTCTGGCATAATCAAATTGTTGTACAACAACATCATGAATACCTGACTCATTATATTCCAGAATATTGGAACGCATTTTTGTGCCGAAAATATGATGTTTATTTGCCCGTTTTAAAAGATCTTCTAAACCGTCAATAGGTTTCATGACCTGGACGCCGTTTTTTATTTCAGCCAGTCCTTTGTCCACTTTCAAAAAGGGTAAGATGCCTTTGTCATTTAAATAATCGGCAGTATACTTTGTGTCTACTTTTCTTTCCATCGTTGCTTCAAATAAAATAGCCCCGATGATTTTTTCTGAAGAAAAAACAGGAGAACTGATGATCCTGGCCCGCATCGCCTGAACTAAGTCAAACATTTCTGTCTCATTGTCATACTGATCTTCATTAATGCCATAAGCTTTTAAAGCTTTTGGTGTACTGCCGCCACTTTGATCTAGAGCAGCAATAAATCCATCTTTTGAATGCATGATATCAATTTGTTCTTTTGTCATAGTTTTCACTCCTTATCAGATATCTATCTTTAGTATCGTACAGATCTGGTTTTTTTTCAAGAATATGACGTTTGACTGACTTAACAGGTAAATTTCTGTCTATTTTGAAAACTGTGTTACAATATAAACAGTAAAATGATGGAAGGTATTTTTATGAATTCGCATGTTTTATATGAAAAATTAGAAATTTCCCCTGTGATCGCAGCCATAAAAACACAAGAGCAGCTGGAAAAAGCTCTGTTAACTGATGTAGAAGTTATTTTTGTTTTAAGTGCCCGTCTGACAAATCTTACAGAACTGTCTGAAAAAATCAAAAAAGCCGGCAAGACAGGTTTTATTCATGTGGACTTAGTCAAAGGCTTTTCAGTTGATGAGAGCATTATTGAATATATCGCCCGGTTTACTGCTTTTGATGGAATCATTTCAACCAAGGCCAGCCTGATTTCTCCTGCTAAGAAATGGCATTTGCTTGTGATCGAACGCTTTTTCTTATTAGATTCACTGGCACTTGAGAATGTGAAAAAACAACTTTTTTCTACTCAGGCAGATGTCATTGAACTTTTACCTAATATATCACCTAAAGTGATTGCCGAGATTGTCAACTTGACACAAAAGCCAGTTATTGTAGGTGGTCTGATTCGTGATAAAGAGGATATCATGAGTGCCTTAGGAGCAGGCAGCTTAGCTATTTCTACTACTAATTCACAGATCTGGCAAGCGTAAGATTCACAAACTTTTTTCGTAAGCGGTTGTAGTAAAAGAAATGTAGTGCTATAATTTATCTGAAAAGAAAATAACTAGCTAGAGATTAGAGAGTATAGCAATTGACGTCAAGGAATTGACGGAAATTTGCTGTACTCTTTTTTGTGGATTTTTACCAGTTAAAGGAGGAAACAGGATGTATGATGTTGCAATTATCGGTTGCGGGATAGTAGGGGCTGCAACGGCTTACGAATTGAGCAAGTATCAATTAAAAGTTGCCGTCTTTGAAGCAGAGGACGATGTCAGCTTAGGAGCAACCAAAGCAAACAGTGCGATCGTTCACGGCGGTTTTGATCCAAAGCCGGGTACTTTGATGGCTCAGTTGAATGTAGCCGGAACAAAGCAGATGCCCCAATTATGTAAAGATTTAAGTGTACCTTACAAACGAAATGGTTCACTGGTAGTAGCCTTTACCCCAGAAGAAATGGAGGAAGTTCATACTTTATATGATCAGGGTGTAAAAAATGGGGTAACAGATTTAGCTATCTTAAGTAAAGAAGAAGTTTTGGCTAAAGAGCCTCAGCTTTCCAAAAAGGTTTTAGGAGCTCTTTCTTGTCCTGATTCAGGGATTGTCGATCCCTGGGAATTATGTCTGGCCTTGGCCGAAACAGCCGTTGAAAATGGCGTAGAGCTTCATTTGAATGCGGCAGTAGAGGATATTAATAAAGTCGCACAAACTTACCAGATCCAAACGCAACAAGGACAATTTACTGCCAAATATGTGTTTAATGCAGCGGGGGTTCATTCTGATAAAATTCATAATAAAGTTGCTGCTGAAAACTTTGAGGTAAAGCCAACACGTGGCGAGTATTATGTTTTAGATAAATCAGAAGGAGATTGCGTTTCTGCTACGATTTTCCAGGCACCTTCAGCTGTTGGTAAGGGAGTTTTAGTAAGTCCTACAGTTCATGGAAATTTGATTGTCGGTCCCAATGCCCAAGAACTTCCTGTAAAAGAATTGGATACTGGAGCAGATACCGCAAATACTGTTAGCGGTTTGGCCTATGTGGGAAAAACAGCGAAAAAATCATTACCTGATCTTAATTTGCGCAATTCGATCCGTAATTTTTCAGGCATTCGCGCCAACACTGATCAGTCCGATTTTGTTATTCAAGTTGTGGCAGCTGGTTTTATCGATTTGGCCGGCATCAAATCACCCGGTTTGAGTTCGGCACCGGCAATTGCCCAATACGGTATTCATTTGCTGATGGAAAATACAGCTCAGCAATTTCATTTAAAAGACCATTTTATTAATAAAAGAGAAAAAGTTGTTTTTAAAGAATTAACAATCACCGAAAAAAATCAGCTGATTCAAAAGGACCCAGATTACGGTCATGTGATCTGTCGTTGTGAGACGATCACTGAAGGGGAGATCCGCCAAGCTTGCCATGGTCCGATCCCGCCCGTCTCAATTGATGGTATCAAACGACGCTGTAATGCAGGAATGGGACGTTGTCAAGGCGGCTTTTGCGGTCCGCGTGTTTTAGAGATAATTGCCGAAGAAAGCCATCGCTCACCGCTGGAAATATTGCAGGATCGTTTAGGCAGTAATGTTTTAGCACAAGAAACTAAAGGAGGGAAAGTTCATGTTTGATTTAATTATTATTGGCGGCGGACCTGCAGGAATGGCAGCTGCTGTTTCAGCTTACGATAAAGGTGTGCGTGATATTTTGATTATTGAAAGAGATCATCGTCTGGGTGGGATTTTAAATCAATGTATCCATAATGGCTTTGGTCTGCATTATTTTAAAGAAGAACTGACCGGACCCGAATATGCCGAGCGTTTCATTGATTTATTACAAGATACCAGCGTACACGTATTATTAGATACCATGGCTTTGGAGATCACCCCGGAAAAGCAAGTGCACATCGTCAATAAAGCAGATGGCTATCAGGTATTACAAGCTAAATCGCTCATCCTTTCGATGGGCTGCCGTGAACGAACGCGCGGAGCTATTGGAATTCCGGGCAGCCGGCCTGCCGGCATCATGACGGCTGGAGTAGCGCAGCGCTATGCGAATATGGAAGGTTATTTAGTCGGCAAACGAGTGATCATCTTAGGCTCAGGAGACATCGGTCTGATCATGGCTCGCCGGATGACACTAGAAGGAGCGGAAGTTTTAGCTTGTGTTGAAGTGATGCCTTATTCCGGCGGGTTAAATCGTAATATCGTGCAATGTCTAGATGATTTTGACATTCCATTATATCTTTCTCATACAATTACTGATATAAAAGGTAAAAACCGGGTGGAAAAAGTGATCGTTTCAGAAGTTGATCAAAATCGCAAACCCATTGTTGGTACAGAAATGGAATTTGACTGTGATACGGTCTTACTTTCAGTCGGCTTGATTCCCGAAAACGAACTTAGCCGTAACGCTGGGGTTAGTCTAGATCGTCGGACGCATGGTGCAGTGGTTGCTGAAAATATGGAGACCTCCATAGCCGGCGTCTTTGCTTGTGGCAATGTAGTTCATGTTCATGATCTGGTGGATTTTGTCACCGAAGAAAGTATTCGAGCCGGCCAGGGAGCAGCTCATTATTTACAAGAAAATGAAGTAAAAACTACGGAATTCTTAACCATTAATACCGGCACTCATGTCACTTATACGGTTCCGCAAAAAATCAGCAAAAATCATTTGGACAAAAAAATCCAGTTAGCTTTTCGAGTCAATCAGACTTATGATAAAAGCGTGATCAGACTGACTTGTAAGGGTCAAGTTTTAAAAGAATTTAAACGTGATTATATGGCACCTGGTGAAATGGAAAAAATCAAGTTATCAAAAAAATTATTGCAGCAGATTCAAGGCGATGAAATTGAAATTAGTGTGGATGAGGTGAGAGCATCATGAAAAAATTTATTTGTATAGCCTGTCCAAAAGGCTGCCATCTACAGGTTGATGAGGATAATGGTTATAAAGTCACAGGCAACAGTTGTAAAAAAGGAGAAGTCTATGGTAAAAGCGAGGCGACTTGCCCTGTTCGCATGCTGACTTCAACGGTCATTCTCAAAGGAGGTAGCATGCGCAGATGTCCAGTCAAGACGGCTGAAGCGATCCCTAAAGACAAAGTTGAAGCTGCCATGGACAAAATCAACCAGATTGTCTTACATGAGCCGGTCAAAGTTGGGGAAGTTGCCCTTGAAAATTTGCTGGATACAGGTGTAGACGTTGTAGTAACCAGTAATATGTAAATAAGTATTAATTCTACTTTCCTTCTTAGCCCTGAAAAAGCTTTCGTTTGTTTGAAAGAAATCTCCATGTTACAATTTAAGTGGATCATATAATTTTTTAGGAGGGAACAGTGTATGGCAAAAAAAGAAAATGAATTATGGAATCGTTTGTCAGCTGAAGGTGTAAAAGGACCATTTATTACGATAATGATGAATAGTAATTTGACACCACAGGGAACTGAGAAAGATCAGTTGAAGTTAAAAAACTTCATGAAATCTGCAAAAAAACGCTTTGATAAACGTTATCCGGATCTTGACTGGACACCTTTTCAATTGAAATTCGATCAATTATTTAATGATAGAGAATTTTTCCGTGATACTTCAACCAGTGTAGCCATTGTTTTAACTGCCAAAGAAATTTATATTAATCGCTTGTCTATTCATGTGGATGATCAGTATTACGTAGGAGATACCCCTTATTTACTGGCAATGATCAAAAATGAACAGTTTAATTATCGTTACTATCTGTTAGCTTTGAATCGGACTTCTATGAGTCTGTATTTGATGGATAACAAAAAACTCACTCAGGTAAAACTATCCGATGGGGCACCGATAGATATGAAGACGGCACTAGGCGAAGAAGTGACGGGTGGACAGGTGAACTTTTCTCATTCGACTGCTGCTCCAGCTGGTGTCGGCTACCATTCTACCAATGCCAAAGATGAAGAAGATGAAGTTGACTGGAATAACTATTACCAGGCAATTGGTAAATTTTTGAAAAATGATTTTGTTAATCAGGAAGGTTTACCGTTATATCTATATGCTTTACCCGAAAATCAGACTACTTTTAAGAAAAATGTTAATTATGCTTTTTATGATCCTAGCTTCTCTATTTCTCGCTCGCCAGCTCAGCTTTCTAGAAAAGAACTGGAAAAAGAAACAGAAAAAATTACTGCTGAATTAATGCAGGCAGAGATTAGTGATTATCAGAAATTAATGGAACGCAAAAATTTTGATCAAATTGCTGATATCAAGCAAGCAGCAAGCTTAGGTCGGATCGACAAGTTTTTTATCTCAACCAACAATTTGCAGGAAAACTTTGGTGATGATCCGGAAAGCGAATATGATTGGCGCCAGGTTTTAAATACTACTGCACGAGATGTCTTGCGTAATAATGGGAACGTCTATGTCTTAGAAGAGGAGAATGCTCCCGGCAAGAAGACTTTATTTGCTAGTTTGAGATATTAATCGTGAAAGAATTTTTGTGATTTTCAAAAAAACCATAGTATTTTCAGTAGAATGTGTTATAATGATTCTTGTAGTTTTTGTTATGTAATTTATGGTAGTTTGTTTCATCTAAGAACATCTTCCAAATATTCACTTAACAAGGATTCGCAAATATGTGTATATACACAAGGAGGATTTTCTTAATGGAAAACGGTACAGTTAAATGGTTCAACGCAGAAAAAGGTTATGGCTTCATTACTGGTGAAGATGGAAATGACGTATTTGTTCATTTTTCAGCTATCCAAGAAGACGGCTTCAAAACTTTAGAAGAAGGCCAAGCAGTCAACTATGATGTTGAAGAAGGCCAACGTGGACCTCAAGCTACTAACGTAACTAAAGCTTAATTGAAAAATCAGGCAATAAAACAGGGCAGTCATTGTCCTGTTTTTTTTTATACCTTTATATGGACTTCAGAACATTAAACTAAGGTCCAAAAATGATTATATGGACGCTGGATCGACAAATTAGAGGCCATAAAATTTAGATGGTTGGAAATAAGTGATCAAGTCTGTCTGCTATAAACATCAGACAAAAGTCGAGTTTGGTTTTTAGCTGAATGTATTATATAATTCAATCAGCAAAGAAAAGGTGAAAAAAATGAGTACGACTTATGCAGTCGTTGATATTGAAACGACAGGGACAGATCCGAGGGTTGATCGCATTATTCAGTTTGGCTGTGTATTGATCAGAAATGGTAAAATAATTAATCGTTTTTCGATAGATATCAATCCGCTAAAGCCGATTTCAAAACCCATTCAACAATTGACCCATATCTCTAATAAAAGGGTAAGAAAAGCTCCTTATTTTGAAGATGTGGCGGCTTCGATTTACAATTTATTAGCAGATACTACTTTTGTAGCACATAATATTCATTTTGATTATAATTTTTTAAACCAGGAGTTAAAACGTTGCGGGCTGCCGGCTTTAACGATTCCAGGTATTGACACGGTCGAGTTGGCCCAGATATTTTTGCCGACTCAAGTGAGTTTTAGACTAGGCGATTTAGCTGAAAGCTTGCATCTGCAACATGACATGCCCCATCAGGCTGATAGTGATGCGGAAGTGACGGCTCATCTATTGATCTATATCGAAAAACTAATGCAATCTTTACCACTGGTAACCATGGAAAAAATTGCAGCCTTAAGCTCGGTTACAAGTAAAGAGACCCACTTGTTCATTTTAAAAGTAACAGCGAAAATGAAGGAGGATCCACACACCTTAGACTCAGAGCTGATGGTGATCGAGGGTATTGCTTTACATAAAAAAGAAATTCCGGTTTTTGTCGAAAATCATTACGCAAATAAATATCCGGAAAGTAAAAAAGAAAAGCTTAAATTGTATGATGGAAAACTGACTTATCGCAAAGAACAGGCGCAATTAATGAATAGTGTCTATCGGCAATTTACCCAAGACAGGGGCAAAAATTTACTGATCGAAGCTTCAACTGGAATGGGCAAGACGCTGGGTTATCTGCTGCCGCTGGCTTATCTGGCGACACCGGAAAACCCTGTAGTCATCAGTACCGTGTCTATTTTATTGCAGCATCAGTTATTGCACACCGATATCCCATTGCTGAATTCTTTAGTGGAACAGCAGCTATCTGCTACAGTAGTCAAGAGCAAACGTCATTATATCGACTTGCAGCGTTTTAAAGCTACGTTGGATCAACCGGTTTTACAAAAACAATATGCTTTATATCAGATGGGAATTTTGGTCTGGCTGACTCAGACAACAACAGGAGATATGGATGAGTTGAATCTGATACGTCTGGATCATATTCTTTTTAGAGAGATCAGGCATCGGGGAACCGAATACTTGCTAGCTGATCAGGCTTTCTATCAAGAAGATTTTTTGCGTCATTTAAAAAATAAGATGAAACAAAGCAATGTTCTGATTGTAAATCATGCTTTTTTGGCACAAGAAACACAGCGTACTCAAGCGGTTTTACCTGAGAGTTCTTTTATGGTGATCGATGAGGCCCATCATTTAGCAGAAGTTATGGAAAAAGTTTCGAATCGTTATCTAGATACGAGGGCTTTTCAAAAAGAAGTGAACCATTTGTTTGAAGCAGATCAACTTTTTGAGAAAATTACAGAGATGGTAAAAACAGATGAGAATGCTAGACGGACCTTCTCCTTGTATCAGACGATTTTAAGAGCTATTATCGAGCAGCAGGAATGTTTATTTGAAGAATGTTTTTTGTCTTATCCCAAGCAAGAAGAAGTGATCGTTAGTTCAAATAAGCCTTCAGTAGCTGAAGAGAAGATCATTAAACGATTATTACTCTATTATGATGAGCTTTTACAGCTTCATAAAGAATTGAATGAATACTTAAATCTGGAGAAACAAAACTGGCTCAAAAAACAGTTGATTTACTTTGGTGAATTTCTATCTTTTTATGATGAGATGAAACAACAAGCCAGTTTTATCAAGGATTGGCTGCAGCAGTGGCATGCGAACTATGTCCATCAGCTTTATCTTTATGGCAACCGACAGACCGCCTGGCTACAGCTGATTGATTTTCAGGCACCGCTTTTAGCTAGAACCACTTGGTATGATCGCTATCAGAAAATCATTTACCTGGGAGGCAGTCTTAAAGTTCCGCGCAAACGCAATTACTATGCCCAAAAATTAGGAATCGCAGAAGCACCATTAAAAGTAATGCCCACTAGCTATGATTATAGTAAGCAGGCCAGATTAATGGTGATTGATGATAAAAGAGAAATTCAGAATATGACAAGTGATGAATACGCGGGTTTTTTAGCGAATTGCCTAATTCAGCTATTGTCTGCTTTAGATCAGCCGGCACTCGTTTTATTTACCTCTCATGAAATATTACAAAGCGTTTATAAAAAAGTCCACTCTAGCTTTATGCAGCAAGGACGAGAACTTTTGGCACAAGGAATGGGCGGCAGTAAAGAAAAGATTCTAAAACGCTTTGTTCAGTCAAAAAAAGCCATTCTTTTTGGTGCCGATAGTTTTTGGGAAGGGGTCGATTTACCAGGAGACAGCTTACAGCTTTTGATCATCAGCCGTCTGCCTTTTGACAATCCCGAGCATCCTTTAGTAGCTTGTCGCAAACGCTATATGAAAGAGCAGCAGCAAGATTTTTTCAGTAATGAAAGTTTACCCAAGGCAGCTCTTAAATTACGGCAGGGGCTGGGAAGGCTGATCCGCTCTGAAGAGGA
>Ga0079226_10002381_pt1 | contig 14520 bp, 14 predicted proteins | sample Poulit2014_FD_76345 | JGI IMG/M metagenome (GOLD analysis project Ga0079226, IMG submission 76345) | Agricultural soil microbial communities from Georgia to study Nitrogen management - Poultry litter 2014 | ecosystem: Environmental > Terrestrial > Soil > Agricultural land | place: USA: Georgia... | reverse complement strand
TGAAGAAAAAGATGCAAATGAACACGAAAAACAAATAAATGAGATAAATACAGGTACATATTGTTTTGACAATGCATTACTTTTTGAAGTGTTAAAGCAAGTCGATAACGATAATGCACAGGAAGAATATTATTTACCCGATGTTATTGAAATTTTACAGAAGCAAGGTGAAACAATATCGGCCTATGTCACGAATAATAGTGAAGAAACGCTTGGCATTAATGACCGTGTTGCTCTTGCTGAAGCCGAACAGATTATGAAGCGACGAATTAATCATCATCATTTACTTAACGGCGTAACGATTATCGATCCAGATAACACGTATATCGGTTCTAACGTTACGATTGAACAAGATGCAATTATTTATCCAGGTTCAGTTATTAATGGTCAAAGCCATATAGGGTCTGATGCAATCATCGGTCCACATAGTGAAATTAACAATAGTACGATTGGAAATAGTAGTTCTGTTCGACAAAGTACTATAAACAATAGTAAAATAGGGGATAATGTAGATGTTGGCCCATATGCACATATTCGCCCTGAATCTGATATAGGAAACAATGTTCGGATTGGAAACTTTGTCGAAGTCAAAAAGTCGAAAATTGACGATGAAGCAAAAATACCACACCTCAGTTATATCGGCGATTCAACGATTGGCAAACGTGTTAATGTAGGGTCTGGCACGATAACTGTAAATTACGATGGGAAAAACAAACACGAAACAATCATAGGTGATGATTCGTTTATCGGTTGTAATTCAAATTTAGTCGCACCGGTTACGATTGAGTCAGGAGCTTATATTGCTGCAGGTTCAACAATTACAAAGGACGTACCTAATGATACGTTAGCCATCGGTAGAGCAAGGCAAGAAAACAAAGAAAACTACGTCAACAGATTATTAAACCGAAAATAATTTACTGGAGGGCTTCATTTATGTCATCGACATATAAAGATGATTCATTACAACTTTTCACATTGAACTCGAACCAAACGTTAGCAGAGGAAATCTCTGAACATATGGGAGTTCATTTAGGCAAATGTACTGTGTCAACATTCAGTGATGGAGAGACACAAATTAACATTGAAGAAAGTGTCCGTGGTCGTGATGTGTATGTGATTCAGTCGACATCAGAGCCAGTCAATGATAATATAATGGAACTACTTATATTAATCGACGCACTAAAACGTGCTTCAGCAGCGACAATCAATGTAGTAATGCCATACTATGGGTATGCACGTCAGGACAGAAAGGCACGCTCGCGTGAGCCAATTACTGCCAAACTGGTGGCGAATTTACTAGAAACAACGGGTGCAACTCGTGTTGTTACGTTAGATTTGCATGCGCCACAAATTCAAGGATTTTTCGATGTTCCTATCGATCACCTACAAGGTGTACCAATTTTAGCTGACTATATTGAACAAAAGGATTTGCAAGATATCGTCGTTGTTTCACCTGATCACGGTGGCGTTATTCGGGCACGTCGGATGGCAGATCGTCTAAAGGCCCCGATTGGTATTATTGACAAGCGTCGCCCTAAACCTAATGTCGCGGAAGTGATGAATATTATAGGCGACATTGAAGGAAGAACAGCGGTTATTGTCGATGATATTATCGATACAGCAGGAACAATGCAACTTGCAGCTAGTGCATTAATTGAAAAAGGTGCTAAGGAAGTATATGCATGTGCTACACATCCGGTATTATCAGGTCCGGCGATTGAAAGGATTGAAAACTCGCAAATTAAAGAACTAGTCGTAACGAATACAATACAGTTACCGAAAGAAAAGCAAATTGATAAAATTACGCAATTATCTGTAGCTAAATTAATCGGCGATGCGATTATTCGAATACATGAAAAAGAATCAATTAGTAGTTTATTTGACTAAAAAATTAATTATTTGGAGGATTATACAATGGCAATAAGTTTAAAGGCAAAGCAACGTGAGGACTTATCCCGCGGTGCAACGAACGAAGTAAGAAATGAAGGAAATATTCCCGCAGTCGTATACGGTAAAGGTGAAGACGCACTTACTATCTCAGTAAACAATTTAGAGTTATTAAAGACGTTACGTGATGAAGGCCGAAATGCAATTATCACATTAGACGTTGAAAATGGAGATGCAGTAGATGTTATGTTACATGAATATCAAACAGATCCGGTTAGAGGGGATGTTATTCATGCGGACTTTTACATTGTCGATTTAACGGAAGAAATGGACGTAGAAGTACCAGTTCGTTTAGAAGGAGACGCAATTGGTTCAAGAGACGGTGGAATTTTACAGCAACCATTATATGAATTACAAATCCGTGTGAAGCCACGTGATATTCCAGAGGAAATCGTCGTTAATATTGATGAGTTAGAAATTGGTGACAGTATTTCAATTGCTGACTTACCGAAATCGGATCTTTATGAGTTTTTAGAAGATGAGGAAACGACAATCGCGGTTGTTTTAGCGCCACAAGAAGAAGAGGAGCTAGAGCCAGCTGAAGATATTGACTTTAGTGCTGAGCCTGAATTAGTCGGTGCTGAAGATGACGAGGAAGAAGAAGTAGAATAAACTAGTTTGCTGAAAAGCACTATCTAAACAAATAAACTTAGCCCCCTCCTATTTTGATAACATATGTTAATCTTGTAGGAGGGATTATTATATAGAAAAGTGTGGATCAAAAAATGAAATGTGTTGTTGGTTTAGGAAATCCAGGACGAAAATATAAAGAAACACGACATAATATCGGGTTTATGGTCATTGATGAGTTGTACCGTCGTCATTCGTTAAAAGGTGATCAAACGAAATTTAGCTGTGAATATACAATTGCGCATTTAGCAGGGGAAAAGGTGCTGTTTGTTAAACCCCTAACGTATATGAACTTATCTGGTGAAGGGGTTAGACCACTACTTGATTATTACAATGTTGCACCAGAAGATACGATTGTCGCGTACGATGACCTTGATTTACCCGCTGGAAAGATAAGGCTACGCCTAAAAGGTGGCCATGGTGGCCATAATGGTATACGATCGTTGATTACCCATCTAGATACGAAGGAATTTAAACGATTACGAATTGGCATCGGTAGGCCAACAGATCGGACACCAATCGTTAATTATGTTTTACAACGTTTTGCAAAAGCTGAAAAGGAAGCTATCACGATGGCGCTAATGGATTCTGCAGATGCATGTGAGATGTGGTTAGAAGAAGAATTCACCCATGTGATGAATACATTTAACAAATAAATATGATGCTATTTTGGCCATGATATGAATAAATCAGACTGAATCGGATACACTTAACATACAACCGTTATATATAAAATGATATATAAATGTCATTGTTTCAGTATGCTGAGGAGGTTATTCATTTATGGCAATCGTCTATCGGTGTAGGCATTGTGGACACGTCATCGGAGAACTAAAGCAACATATTGTGTCAACTTCGATGCTAGGTTGGGATCAACTAACTTCACAAGATAAACAAAATATGATTCAATATAAACAAAATGGCGATGTCCATATTTTATCAATATGCGAAAATTGCGAGGATTCTTTAAAGCAGCATCCAGATTACTATGAGTTAGAACACTTTTTACAATAGATTATAAATAATACGCTTTGGTGATGTACCAAAGCATTTTTCGCTTGCACTCAAAAAAAGATTGATTAGAGCACATTAAATTGTGCCCAATACAACCGTGTAGATTACGTTACGAAGTTAACATGGATGCATTTAAATTTACACATAAATCTAAATACAATTCAATAAAACAACAGTCATAACATAGAATAAAGTGGGTTCGTGTAATGGCTTGACAATAATTGTATATAAGTATGTACATGTTTATAATAGAAGACAATTGTAACAACGACCGTTGCAAACTGTAAGAGGGAATACATTTGGAGGTTTCAAAATGAAAGGTATTACAAATTATTTAGAAGCCCATGAAGATTTTCAATCTATTATAGAAGGGATATCTTCCGGGTTAAAGGAACAATTAGTAGCCGGTGTTTCAGGAATGGCCCGTTCACTTTCGATTAGTGCGATCAAGCAGGCACAAAAGAAAAGAACGTTAGTCGTTACACACCAACTTTTACATGCACAACAATTATATGAGGATTTGAGTGATCTACTTGATGAGTCCCATGTGTATCTATATCCCGTAAATGAGCTCATTGCAACGGAGATGGTTATTTCAAGTCCTGAACTACGTGCGGAACGTATTCGTTCGTTAGTAGAGTGGATTGATAATAATGAAGGCATTTTAATTGTACCCATCGCGGCGTTAAAACGGATTGTGCCACCGAAACATTATTGGGAATTATATCGTTTGTCGTTTATCATAGGAGAGCAAATTGATTTGCAATCATATATTCAAAAGTTATCCGATATGGGGTATGAAAGAGTTGATATGGTTACCTCACCAGCTGAATTTAGTATTCGGGGGGGAATAATCGATGTGTATCCTGTTACGGAAAAACATCCAGTTCGAATTGAGTTGTTTGATGATGAAGTAGACTCCATTCGTTTTTTTGATGCGAATTCACAACGCTCATTAGAGAATGTTTCGGAAGTAACGATTGTACCAGCACGTGAATTACTTGTTACAAAAGAAGATATGTTACGGGCAGCGAATCAACTAGAACAACGTTTACAAACATCTTTACGAAAAATGAAAGGGTCACGTGAAAAAGAGTTATTAGTAGAAACGATTGAACATGATATCGAAATGTTGCAAGCGACTGAAAAATTTCAAGAAATGTATAAATACAGTGAGCTATTCTATGAAACACCTCATAGTTTGTTAGATTATTTAGACAAAGACAGTCTCGTTATTGTCGATGATCTCAATAGAGTTCAAGAAGCAGCGAATAATCTTGATTCAGAAGAAGCAGAAGTGTTAGAAGTATTATTGGAAGAAAGACAATTGTTGCCAAACAGTACGTTTTCATTTGATTGGGTAACGATTAAAGAGAAAATGTCGCACCAGCGTATTTATTTATCAGTATTTTTACGACACGTTCCCGGTACACAACCAGAAAATATCGTCAATATTTCGTCGCGAACGATGCAAGAATTTCATGGGCAAATGAATTTGTTTAAAACTGAACTGTCACGTTGGGAAAAAGCAAATTACTCAACGATTGTCGTCGTTGATAGCGAACAACGTGCTGATAAGGTTCGCTCAATTCTATTAGATTACGGAATGGAATTTACGATACAGGAAGAAGCGAAGCTACCGACTACCAGCCCGATTATTACGGTGGGGAACGTTGGTCAAGGAATCGAACTACCTTTACACCAAATAGCGATTGTGACAGAACAGGAGCTGTTTAAGAAGAAACAAAGTCGGCCTAGAAGGGCTTCGACAACTATCTCGAATGCCGAAAGAATTAAAAATTACCAGGAATTAAAAGTGGGCGACTATGTCGTGCACCGTAATCATGGAATTGGTAAATATATCGGGATAGAGACTCTAAAAGTTGGCGGATTGCACAAAGACTACCTACTCATCCAATATGCTGGCGATGACAAACTGTATGTCCCCATTGATCAAATTGACCTTGTGCAAAAATACGTTGGTTCTGAAGGTAAGGAACCACGTATGTATAAATTAGGCGGAGCTGAATGGCAAAAAGTAAAACGACGTGTTCAGTCATCCGTTGAGGATATTGCGGATGAACTTATTAAGTTGTATGCGGAACGAGAAGCGCAAAAAGGCTATGCGTTTGAAGAAGATACTGAATTACAACAAGAGTTCGAATTATCCTTTCCGTATGAAGAAACGGACGACCAATTGCGTTGTGTTGATGAAATAAAAGAAGATATGGAATCAATCAAACCGATGGATCGCCTCTTATGTGGTGATGTTGGTTACGGAAAAACAGAAGTAGCATTGCGGGCGATTTTTAAAGCAGTTAGTGAAGGAAAACAGGCAGCATTTTTAGTGCCAACAACGATACTAGCACAGCAACATTTTCAAACGATGCAGGAACGTTTTCAAGACTATCCATTAGAAATCGGATTGTTAAGCAGATTTCGTACACCGAAACAACAACGAGAAACAATTGAAGGTTTAAAAAATGGCGTCGTCGATATCGTTGTCGGTACACATCGATTAATCTCAAATGATATCTCATTTAAAGATTTAGGATTGCTCGTTGTCGACGAGGAACAGCGCTTTGGAGTGAAACATAAGGAAAAAATTAAACAAATGAAGACGAATGTTGATGTGCTTACATTAACTGCAACACCAATACCTCGAACGCTACACATGTCGATGCTAGGGATTCGTGATTTATCAGTCATTGAAACGCCACCTGAAAATCGATTCCCTGTACAAACGTATGTGATTGAATATAATCGGGCATTCGTAAAAGAAGCAATTGAGCGAGAACTGGCACGTGGTGGCCAAGTATTCGTATTGTATAATCGGATTGAAAGTATCGAAAAAGTAGCTAGGGAGCTCGATGCACTTGTTCCCGATGCTCAGATTCAAGTTGCACATGGTCGAATGAAAGAGTCAGAACTAGAAGATGTCATGTTCTCTTTTTTAGAAGGAGAAAGCGATGTTCTAGTAAGTACGACCATTATTGAAACGGGCGTCGATATCCCTAACGTGAACACCTTAATCGTAATCGATGCAGATCATATGGGGCTGAGCCAATTGTATCAACTACGAGGGCGCGTTGGTCGTTCTAATCGGATTGCATATGCATACTTTACGTATCGTAAAGGAAAGATTTTAACCGAAGTATCTGAAAAAAGATTGCAAGCAATTAAGGAATTTACTGAACTAGGCTCTGGATTTAAAATTGCAATGCGTGACTTGTCAATTCGCGGAGCAGGGAATTTACTTGGAGCAGAGCAACATGGATTTATCGATTCAGTCGGATTTGATCTTTATTCTCAGATGCTGAAAGAAGCAATAGACTCTCGTAAAGAAAAGAAACCAATCGAAGCTGTACAACCGTTTAATCCAGAAATGCAATTGTTAGTTGATGCATATATACCAGATACGTATATAGAAGATGAACGTCAGAAATTTGAAATTTATAAACGATTCCAACAATTTGATTCGCATGATTCGATGCGAGATTTTCAAGATGAATTAATCGATCGTTTCGGAGAATATCCCGAGGAAGTTGAACGCTTATTTTTAGTATCGTTACTAAAAATGGTAGCGAAACAAGAAAAAGTAGAAGAAGTTACGGAAGAGCGTAACCGGATCATTATCTCCGTTCGTGAGGAGCGAAGTTTGCAAATAGACGGATCGAAGCTGTTCCAATTAGCGAATGAATTTGGTCGAAAGGTTCAATTAGGAACAGCTGGGAATAAGTTGAAAGTAACGTTCAGATGGCACAATGAACCGGTGAAGGAGCGTTACGAAACGGTAATTTCATTTATTAAACGGTTAAGTGCTGTTAATGTGAATACTCAAGAAAACGAAGCAGAATCAACAACTGAAGATGAAAATGTCAAAACTATTTAAATGTACCAGGTAGATAATGAATTTAATTGTGGGGATTCCTGTATGTACCAAGTAATGAACGTAGATGAATGTTGGAAATTCATCTTGGATTTATTTTCGTCGACCTTAATTCTACAGGTAAATTCACTTGTTTTCTATATTGTAAAAAGAAAAATGGTGTTAACGGATTTTTTCCACAACATCTTTTATTATAGAACCAAAACTTCACTGTTAATTTTAATGGTGGAGTTTTTTAGTATTTTTTAAAAATTGGTAAATGATATAGAAAGGCGGAAAAATTAATTCGAAAATTATTCTCGGTTACAAACCGAAGTAGATTTTGAAAGAAATTCAGCATTAAATATCAAGTAAACTTGGACGCTCCCAAATTTCCCGCATTCGTAATATTCCCTTATATAAAAATGTTTAACGATAACCTCATGTAATTCAGTTAACCGTAAAAAAATTGTTAAAAAAATGCATAGTAATTTTTTCTTGAATCATACTATAGATAACATCATCTTCCACTAATGGAAAACGGGATTCAGGGAAATATATCCATCCGTTCGTAAATTAAGTGAAGAAAAGTTTACAGAAGAATGTGAGGTTTTTACAGGATGAAAGCAACAGGAATAGTAAGAAGAATTGATGATCTTGGAAGGGTTGTTGTTCCTAAGGAAATTAGACGTACATTACGAATTAGAGAGGGGGATCCGTTAGAAATATTCGTTTCACGTGGTGGCGAAATAATATTGAAAAAATATTCGCCAATAAGTGAATTAGGTCATTTTGCAACAGAATATGCGGATGCTCTTTTTGATTCATTGCACGTTCCGGCCTTTATTTCAGATCGAGATGAAATTATTGCAGTAAGTGGAGCCTCAAAAAATGATTATTTAGATAAGAGTATCGGTTCGACAATTGAAGGGATAATTGAAGATCGTGGGAATGTATTAGAAGAAGAAGTATCAACGGTTGAATTGGCGCGAGGAACTGAGGAAGAGGTGACCTCATATACAGTGAGTACCGTCATCGCGAACGGCGATCCCATTGGTGCGGTCTTTATTATTGCACGGGATGGAGAGAAAGTTACCGAAATTGAACAACGGGTAGCACAAACCGCCGCGAACTTTTTAGGGAAACAAATGGAATGATTAATTATTATGTAACAATGATATGAAAACGAGGTGATACGAGCCCCGTTTTCTTTTTTCTTTTGTTGAAGTGCGTTGAAGAACGTTTGTACAGTGCTGCAATATTGAATGAGAAGTATGATTATTTTACGGAAGTGCTATTTGCGTATATGATAATATTTAACGATCTATAGTTAGGTAGGCGTCTATTTATGACGAAACAAATCAATCAATTAATTAGTGGTGCATTGATTTTAACGATAGCTGGGATGGTCAGTAAGATATTAAGTGCGCTTTATCGTATTCCGTTGCAAAATTTGACAGGCGATTTGGGGTTTTACACGTACCAACAAATTTATCCGATTATAGCGACGGTCATTATTTTATCGTTATATGGGTTTCCGTTGGCTGTGTCAAGAATAACAGCAGAACATTTAAAAAATGGCCAAACACTGTCGTACCGGTATGAGTTCATTCCCTTGTGGATTATTTTATTCATAATAAACGGAGTAATAGCTGCTTGTATTTATTTTCTAGCTCCGTTTCTCGCTCGTGGGATGCATGATGAGTATTTAATAATACCATTACAATTAAGCGGCGTCCTTTTTTTATTGATCCCATTTTTAGCGTTATTTCGCGGTGTTTTTCAGGCCGAATTACATATGAAACAAACTGCTTATTCCCAAATAGTCGAACAAATTGTCCGGGTGAAGATTATTATTGTTGGTGCATGGTTTATATTTAAAGGGAATATAAAGGTGCGTTTTATCGCGGAAATAGGGGTTGTTTCGTCCATAATGGGTATGTTAGTTGCGCTTGTTTTTTTAGCGATATTGTTTTTACGGCGATACCCATTACATCAATCAGTACAACTACCACAAAGGCAAATAAATTGGCGAAAGTATACAATAGCGATCATTACATTTGGTATGATTGCTGCACTTAATCATTTAACATTAGTTTTCATTCAATTGATCGACGTGCTTACACTTGTCCCTCAATTAATAAAAACGGGTTTATCGCCTTTAATGGCGATGGAGGCAAAAGGAATATTTGACCGTGGGATTCCACTTATTCAGTTTGGTGCCGTATTAGGGTCATCTTTCGCATTAGCCTTTGTGCCATCCATTAAAAAACAAAATCATATGGAACAAAAGCAATCGATACAAGATGCTATATCGATTAGTGTGTATGTAGCTGCCGGGGCTACGATAGGGTTAATTGTCATTTATGATGACGTAAATCGACTCTTATTTAAAGATGAATTAGGTACGTCAGTTTTACAAATCTTAGCGTTATCTATTTTTCTATTATCATTATCAATAACAGGTAGTGCGATTTTACAAGCATATGGTTACGTGAAGTGGACCGTTATGTCACTTGTCATTGCACTAGTTGTTAAAATAACGTTAAACTTCATGTTCATTCCGTACTGGAAAACACATGGTAGTGCTGCTGCGACTGTCGTCAGTTTATTATGTTTAACGGTACTAATTATTGGTGGTATTTATCGGAAAGTCCGTTTTTCGCCATGGAAACAAATTCGCTTTTGGCCATTTGTAGGAGCGGGCGGTACGATGTCGTTATGTTTACTAGCCGTAAAATTATTTTTTCAGTCAGTACAATTTTCACGAATGGGATTATTTATTTATGTAATATGCCTCGTGTTATTCGGTGCATTTATATATTTAATTATTTTATTACGTTACAAAGTGATCGATGAACGAAAAATAAGTGCGTTACCATTTTCAGCGCAATTATTATTATTACAAAAAGTAGTTAGTAAATAAGAAAATAAACTATTAGCACAAGGGTGTGGGATAATGGCAAAGGAAATAGCAATCGTCGGTTTAGGCGCTGGCAGTATTGATCAGCTACCGCTCGGTGTGTATCGAAAGTTACTAGCATCAAATAATACAATTTATGTACGGACAGCGGATCATCCTGTCGTCCAATCGTTAATGAATGAGGGAGTATCGTTTCATAGTTTCGATTCCCTATATAAAAATGCTACAGAGTTTGAAGCTGTTTATGAAGGAATAGTCGATACGTTAGTAGCTGAGGCGGAAAAAGGTGAAACTATTATATATGCTGTGCCAGGTCATCCGATGTTAGCCGAAAAAACGATTCAATTATTGCTAAAACAAACGGCTGTGAACGTAGTGATTGAAGGTGGTCAAAGTTATTTAGATGATTTATTTTCATCGTTACGAATTGATCCCATTGAAGGGTTTCAGTTTTTAGATGCGACAGGATTTGCTAGGGAAGATGTAAACTATAATCAGCATATAATTTTTTGCCAAGTATACGATAGTTTAATAGCATCTGATTTAAAAATTACGTTAATGGAAGATTTACCGTATGATTATGAAATTGTGATGGTCGAAGCGGTAGGTACAGCCGATGAAGTGATCACTCGCCTTCCTTTAGAAGCGCTAGACCGTGAAATAGCTGTTTCAAATCTGACAAGCGTATATGTTCCACCAGTCCAAGAGGACCATTTGTTACATCATCAGTTTTCATCATTACGTTCAGTGATTGCTAAATTGCGGGGACCAGATGGATGTCCTTGGGATAAAAAACAAACACATGAATCATTACGTCCTTATGCGATAGAAGAAGTGTATGAATTAATCGATGCCATAGATCGAGAAGATGACGAAGCAATTATTGAAGAATTAGGTGATGTTTTATTACAAGTGATACTACATAGCCAAATTGGTGAAGATAGTGGATATTTCTCAATCGATGATGTTATTTTATCGCTCGTAACTAAAATGATTCATCGTCATCCAAACGTATTTGCAAAGGATGCTCCCCAAAAAAGTTGGGACGAATTAAAACGTGATGAGCGCCGAAATGAACCGGAAGAGTGGTTACTTGATTCTGTTATTATGAATGGTCCATCGCTCCAAGTTGCCGAAAAGTTGCAGCAAAAGGCAGCGAAGGTTGGATTTGATTGGTCAGAGGTCGATGAAGTATGGGACAAATTACGTGAGGAAATGGCTGAATTCCACGAAGCGGTTAAACAAAACGACGACGACAATAAAGAAGAGGAGTTCGGCGACATATTATTCGTGATGGCTAATATCGCTCGCTTTTATCAACTAAAACCTGAACTAGCATTGCGCCGAGCGAATGATAAATTTAAACGGCGCTTCACAGATATGGAGCAGATAGTAAAGAGACAACATAAAGAGTGGGGCAACTTAACATTAGCTGAATGGGATGCCATATGGGATGAAGTAAAGCGAAAAGAAGAGTAAGCTTAAAATCTATTTTCAATCAATGAACTTCGAAATAATTTGTAATTAAAGATGTAGGTAAGCGAAGGTATAATCGAAAGGGGAAAGTTCCATTATGCGTTTAGATAAATTTTTAAAAGTGTCACGTTTAATTCGGCGTCGTCCGTTAGCGAAGGAAGTTGCGGAAGAAGGTCGAATTAAAATTAACGGAAATGTCGCAAAACCATCGACAAATGTTGAAGTCGATGATGAGGTTGAGATTACATTTGGACAAAAAATCGTTACTGTACAAGTACTAGAATTAAAGGAACACGTTAGAAAAGCGGATGCCACATCATTATATGAAGTCATCCGTGAAGAGAGACGTGAACAAATAGATTAATTTTTCATAAAAGGTCATATACTTGTCCTTTCCCTCATACATTACAGTGAAGGAAGGTGACGACGATGAATCTTTATGAAAAACCTGACATTATTAATGAAACGAATGAGCATCGAGTGACGATTCATAATCGCAACGAAATAGAAATTAACGGTGTAAAAGAAGTTGATAGTTTTGATCACGAAGAGTTTTTACTTGGAACGAACATGGGCTATTTAGTCATTCGTGGACAAAATTTACAGTTGAAAAGTTTGCACGTAGAAGAGGGTATCGTCCAAATTGAAGGTAAAATGTATGAAATGCTATACGTCGATGAACAGACTCAGGAGAGAGCTAAAGGGTTGTTTAGCAAACTGTTCAAATGACATTACATACACAATTTTTGACGATGGGAGCGATGATCGTTGGCGGAATGTACCTAGGATTTACGAATGAAACATTTCGCCGCTTTACCCCTGTGTGGAAGCGGTCTGTTTTTTTAACGTATAGTCTGGAAATTTTATTTTGGCTGTTGCAGACAAGTGTGCTCTATTATGCATTATACACGATCAATTATGGTGAAATTCGTTTCTATTTATTTATCGCACTGGCGTTTGGCTTTATGTTATATATCGCATTGTTCCAAACAATTTATATAAAAGTATTAGACTTTGTTATTAAAGTTGTAAAAAAAGTGTTAATCACCTTGTATAAAATGTGTATGATGCCTATATTATTCATCGTGAGGCTTCTTCTAAAATTGTTCTCGTTTATACTGAACATCGTAATCAAAATAGGGCGTTTTTTATTATATCGAATGCTTCTACCTGTGATAAAATGGATATTACCTGAAAAAGTTTACAATTTCATTTCCAAAATGGGGGCACTTTGTAGTACAATGGTTAATACACTATATAATAAACTACGTTCTTTTTTCAGAAAATGAGGAGGTAATGTGCTGATGAGTAAAAGACCGAAACGAATATATTCAATTCAATCTGATTATATGGATCAATATGAGATGCAACAAAAACGGGAAAAACGTCGTAAAACTGCATTAATACGCCGTTTAGTCGTTGCTGGAATTGCGATGTTTCTGTTAACTGTATTAGTTGCTCATTACCACATTGGCCAACGAACTGTTTACTCTGAAAAAGTGGAACAGTATGAATTGTTACAAAGTGAACTAGCTGAACTGAAAAAGGTAGAGGCTCAATTATCAGAGGAAATTGATTTATTGAATGATGAGGCATACATTTTAGATATTGCGCGTACGAATTATTTTTTATCTAAAGAAGGCGAGCTCATTTTTCAATTAGAAGATATTGATAGCTCGTATTGACATTTTTTATATATTTCGTATACTATAGTGTAAGGAAAGAATTTAAAAACTCAAGGAGGAGCATTTTTTTTATGTCAATTGAAGTAGGCAGCAAGTTGAATGGGAAAGTCACCGGAATCACTAATTTTGGAGCGTTTGTCGAACTTAAGAAGGGAACGACGGGATTAGTTCATATTAGTGAAGTTGCGGATAATTATGTAAAGGATATCAATGATCATCTTACTGTAGGCGATGAGATTAAGGTAAAGGTTATTAATGTAGAAAAAGATGGTAAAATTGGTTTGTCGATTAAAAAAGCAAAAGATCCAGCAAAACGTCGTAGAAACCCAAGAGAAAGACAAGACAACTTTGAATCGATCATGAATCGCTTTTTAAGAGATTCCGAAGACCGACTTGCCTCGTTGAAGAAGCACACAGAATCTAGACGTGGAGGCCGAGGTGCTAAAAGAGGTTAAATAACCGCTGTCTATAAAGATGCTCTAATTATTTATACAAAACGTCATATGTAAAACTCCCGAATCGCTTGGGAGTTTTTTAATTTGCAAAAAATTACCGTATGATTGAAAAAGTGTAGTTCCTGTGAGAAATCTGGAGTGAATTGCATCGAATAGTAAAGAAAATGTTGTAGTTCATATAGGATGTATACAAATCCATTCCTTACAATATTATTTGCTAGCTAACAACAGCTTTAAACTTCAAATCTAGCAAATCAACACTTATTGACAAACTATCTGAATTCCTATCATAAAATAATCATATCGTAAAAAAATAAGGTATATGTCGATGGAAAAATAAACTCCGCATAATTATCACAATATTCTGAAAACTCCACTGTAAAAAATAGCGGCGGAGGGAATTGAACCCCCAACCTTACGGGTATGAACCGTACGCTCTCGCCAGTTGAGCTACACCGCCAAATAACGAACAAAGATTATATTACACGAAAATAATAAATAAGTCAATGATTGTGGGTTTTT
>Ga0079226_10002379_pt1 | contig 14525 bp, 13 predicted proteins | sample Poulit2014_FD_76345 | JGI IMG/M metagenome (GOLD analysis project Ga0079226, IMG submission 76345) | Agricultural soil microbial communities from Georgia to study Nitrogen management - Poultry litter 2014 | ecosystem: Environmental > Terrestrial > Soil > Agricultural land | place: USA: Georgia... | reverse complement strand
TTTTCTTTTTGCTCGAATCAATGTACTTTTAGAAATCCCTGTCTTCTTTTCCACCTGTTTGTAGGTGTGTGTTTCTTTTAATTTAAGTGCATGATTAATCTGTTCTTTGCCGTATATTTTCGGCCTACCCTCCCGAAAGCTTGGATCTTGCTTTGCAATGGCTTTACCTTCTTGCGTACGCTCAACAATCATATCTCTTTCAAATTCCGCAAAAGCCAGCATAACGTTTAAAATCAGTCGCCCAGTTGGCGTATCTTCAACAAGACCCATATTTAATACATGTACTTTTACACCTTGTTCAAAGAGGTTTTTAACCGTTTCAATACCATCCATCGCTGAACGTGCCAGTCGATCCAACTTTGTTATAACTAATGTATCGTTTTTTTGAATTTTTTGCAACAATCGTTGTAATTGTGGTCTATTTTTATTTGTCCCTGTCAGTTTATCTTGGAATATTGCCTCGCATCCTTCATTTTTAAGTGCTCGCAGCTGTCCTTGCATATCCTGATGTACTGTTGAAACTCTTGCATATCCATATTTCATTAAAAGTCACCTCGTATATATGAATCTAGGTTATGAGACCTTGTGAATGTTATTGTATCAGTATCACCAAAAAGTTGTCAATACTCTTAAGTTTTGACAACTTATTAATGTTCTTTATCGTATGTATTTGTTTTGAATTATGAACGAGGTTATGCTCCAATTAAGTTTTGATATTGGGTTAAGAAAATCATTTACGAATATAATAGGTGATGGTGGTATAGCTACTGATAACAGAAAGACTGCACTGTATCACTTATTTCTAGGGAAAAAGCTTAATAATAGATAATAAGATAATTATAAATTTAACTAAGTTAGTAGAAATTGTTGATAAATAGTTTTTAGAAAACAAATTAGTATATATATTATTATTATTATTTTATTACTTAATTATATTTGTCATTAAATTTTAAACTGTCATATGAATAGTTTAAAAGATTTACTATGTAAAAAACCCTTTCTAACTATGTAAAAAACCCTTTCTAACTATGTAAAAAACCCTTGTTTACATATGTATTTTTTCATAACCGTTACATATTTTTAAGTAAAATGTTACTATAATACTTATAGTGTAGAAGGGGAAAATACATATAAAAGGTTGTGTAAAAATGGGGAGAACAAATTCTACAAAGCATTCGATTGATTATAAAAATACAATTAAAAAAAGTAATGATTTTTCCATGGCTAAACTTAATCAAGGTTTAACGCTTAATCAGATGCAGTTATTGGCATATGCCATTTTTTCAACGCAGCAAAACGGTGAAACATATTTCAGGAAATATGAGTTTCAAAAAAAGTTTGGAATTAAGCATTATAAAACCGATGATGCCCTTGAAGATAGTGAAAAGATTACGGCACTTCGCTTTAGAACTCAAGATTTAGAAAACGATAAATTCAGTTTTGTTAATGTTTTTAGTGCGATTGATTATGAGGCTGGTAAATTTACTTTTGAATGGAATAAACGAATGCTACCTCATATTTTAGAACTGAAAGAGAAGTACGTCTTAACGGATCTGACTGTTACCTCTAAATTTAAAAGTGGATTTAGTTGGATTTTGTATGACTATTTAAAAGCACATTATGGTTATTGGAATAAGGAATTATCAAAAGGTTCACTTATGAAATTGTTTGCTGTTGAAGATAGAAAAACATATCAAAAAAGTACTTCTGAGTTCAAAAGAGGTGTTTTAAATGTTGCGATAGAAGATATTAATAAATTTACTGAACTAGAAGTTTGGTATGTTGAACAAAAAATAGGAAATAAAATTACAGGTTTTAACTTGCGTTGGTCTACTGGAAAACGTGAAGCTGGAGCAACTGAAAAACAGTTATCTTTGTTGCGTGAAATTCATGATGAAATAGATGAAAAAGTGTTTGCTTATCTATCGATTAAAAATACAGAAAAACTTGAACTAGTAAGGAATAATGTTATGAGAATTAAAGAAATAAATCAAAAAATTAATGAAAAGTTAACCTCTGATCAGGCAAATGAATTTATTCAGGAAGCAAATGTTTTGTATAGACAGTTGCAGTGGTTACATGAAAAGGATGGAAAAGAAAGAGATACATCTGTATATTTTAATTGGTTGAATGAATATTAAACATCTTACAAATCAGCTTGTTTTATTCGACCCATCAAGTTGTATATAAAGGGATTAAATTTTGTGTCAGTTTAATTCGATATTGTATGCAAAAGAATAATTGGTTTCTAAATCCTATCATTCTTCATCTTTATATATACTAAGTTGTTTAAAAAATTCTTTTTGAAATTCCTTGGTAATTACCCTATTTACATTTTTACGTGTAATAAAGTAAAGTGACAAATTGAACATATCTTCGGCAACTTTAATTGGAATTATTTGTTTGGTAATTACATATGGGTCAAATTGTAAAGATAAATCTGTATAAAATCCAATTGCTAGGTCTTCAGAAATTGCTCTTTTTGCTCCTTCTATTTCTTAGACTCGAATAAAAATTTAGGATTGCCATGAATTTCAAGGTGATTTATTACAAAGGAAGAGGAACTTAGTACAGGATATTTTATAATTTCGTCTAGGCTAATTTCATCCTTGTCAGATAGGAAGCTTTTATAGCTAACACAAGCCTTTATTTTAGAATCAGTTATAAAGTGGAAATCTAAGTTCTCTTCGGATAGATTTATATTAGATATGGCGATAAATCCAATATCAATTTTATTCTTTTTAACTTTTTCTATTATATTAAATGAATGATCTTCTTCTATGTTAAATTCAATATTCGTATATTTTTTTTTAAAAGCAGATATTGTTCTAGGGAGTAAACTCATGGAAAGAGTGGGTATCGTTGCAATAGATAAAACTCCCTTTAAATTTTCATCATTAAGAGGGGTATATTCATGCTCTAAGTTTTCTAAACTATATAAGATACTTTGTATCTCTAAAATCACTTCCTTCCCAACCTCTGTTGGAAATGTACCATGTCTAGAACGTTTGAAAATTTTCACACCTATTATATCCTCTACTTTTTTTATACCTTTACTTAAATAAGGTTGAGATGTATATAGTTGTTTAGCAGCTAGAGTTATATTTTGTGTTTTATAAACTTCTAATATAAAGCGTAAATATTCTAATTTGATAAAAATCACTTCCATAATTTATAGTTATCTATATATAATAAATCCATATTTAACAGGTACTGTTTTATATGCTAACATTCTTAACAAGATTAAAGATAAGGAATTGATACATTATGAATAATAGCATAAAGGAAATTTATGATAGGGACAAAACGTACTCAAAAAAGTGGAACGAACAAGAAGTCAATGTGCTACCATTTTCTATTGCAGATATGGAATTTATGGCTCCAATGTCTGTTATACGAGATATGACACATCGTGCAAGGCATGGCATATATGGTTATACTTTGCGTTCAGAAGGTTATTATGACGCTATTATTAATTGGAACAAAACAAGGAATAATTGGGAAATTAACAAAGAATATATTTGTCATAGTCCAGGTATTGTAACAGCACTTAATTTAATTATACAAACTTATACATCGATTGGGGATGGAATTGTAATTCAGTCTCCGGTATATTACCCTTTCATAAATTCAATTAAAAATAATCAAAGAAAAGTTGTTTTTAATGAACTAATCAATGATAATGGCACTTATAAAATTGACTATCTAGATTTAGAGAATCAATTAAAACGGGAAGATGTAAAACTATTATTTTTTTGTAGTCCTCATAATCCGGTAGGGAGAGTGTGGAATAAGGAGGAGTTAATTAAAATAGGAAATTTATGTTTAAAGCATAATGTACTTATTATATCTGATGAAGTACATTCGGATATCTTGTTAAATGGTAGCGAACATAATTGCTTGGCCAAATTATCAGATGATTTATCAAATAACTCCATTACTTGTATGGCTCCCAGTAAAACATTCAATTTGGCAGGATTGCAAACGTCTACAATTATAATACCAAATAATAATCTTAGAAGGAACTATTTAAAAACTTTAGAAAGCTTGTCTCTAAACAAAATCACCCCTTTTGGTTTGACAGGAGTTGAGAGCGCATACAAAAACGGAGAAGATTGGTTAAATGATTTAATAAATAAACTAGAAGATAATCTTAAATTCATAGAAAATTATTTGATTTCGAATATTACCGATATTAAGTTGATTCAACCTCAAGGCACTTATTTAGCCTGGATGGACTGTAGAAGTTTAGGTATGAGTGACAAGGAACTAGAAAGCTTTATGTTAAATGAAGCTAAAGTGAATGTAAGGCAAGGATACCAATTTGGACCAGGAGGTTCAGGATTTATTAGATTTAATTTTGCATGCTCAAAGAAAATGATAAAAGAGGGATTACAGCGTATTCAATACGCATTAGATTTATATAAGAATAAGGGGAGGCGAAAATAAGTGGTATTAGAGGGAGTGAAAATTATAGATATGACCCACTTTATAGCGGGTCCCTTCTGTGGACAGTATTTGGCGGATTATGGTGCTGAAGTAATAAAAATAGAGCCATTGACTGGTGAATACTCAAGAAGTGCAAATCCAATGTATAAAGATAAAAGTCTTTATTTTGCAGCATTTAATCGAAACAAGAAGTCTTTAGCTTTAGACTTGAAAAAGAGTGAGGGGAAGAAGATATTATCAGAATTAATTTTAGATTCGGATGTAATATTGACAAACTTTAGTCCTGATACTCCTAAACGTTTAGGTTTTGATTATGAGACTATATCCAAAATAAATCCCAAAATAATTATGACCCATATCACAGGATTTGGACAAACTGGCGAATATAAACACAAAAGTGCTTTTGATGGTATTATTCAAGCAATGAGTGGGATAATGCATTTGACTGGAAACCCGGAAGACCCCCCTACTAAAACGGGTATATATATAGCTGATCATCTGGCAGGTATTCAAGGAGTAATTGGGACTTTAACTGCATTGATACAAAGAAGTTCAACAAAAAAGGGACAGCTTGTTGATGTCAGTATGTTTGATAGTTTAGTCTCTTTTTTATCATATCATTTATCGGATGCTGAATTGTTAGGAAACACACCTACAAGGGCGGGGAATGATAGCACTAATGTTTTTGCTACTACGCTTAAAACAAAAGATAGTTATATTTATATAGCTCCTTTGACTGTTAAGATGTGGGAAGATTTGTGTACGATTATCGGAAGAAAAGAGTGGTCTTCTCCAGAGTCTGAGTTTTATCATGTTGATGGTAAACTAAGAAACTACGAATATCTCAAAAAAGAAATAGAGCATTGGACAAAGCAACGAACGACGAGTGAAGTTGAAAATTGTTTACAAAAATATAATATTGCATGTTCTAGAATTAATAAAATAGAGGATTTAATTCATGATCCCCATTTGAACGAGAGAAATATGGTTAATGAAATAAAAATAAATAAAAAGGATGAAAAAATTATTATGCCTGGCATCCCAAATAAACTTTCAGATAATGAAGAAGAGGAAGATGTAGTGTTTATACCTGAATTAGGGGAGCATACGGAAAGAATTTTGAAGGATATGGGAAAAAATAAAGAAGAAATAGATAAATTGGTCAAAGATGGGGTGATAGCAATAAAATAAAGTTTAATGGATTTAAGATATTCCCGAGGAGATTATTTATAATAACGTAATCATTGAAAAATACAAAGAGGTGACAATTTGAAAAGACAACATTTCGAATTAAACTATATTAATGATAAAAAAATTGCAATTGTTTCTATTAATAGACCACCTGTAAATGCTTTTACAACCGAAAGTTATTTAGAAATTGAAAGTATAATTAAAGAAGTTTCTGAAGACCCAAAAACATGTGTTATAGTACTTAATTCTAAAGCACGATTGTTCTCTGCTGGAGCAGATGTTAATGAACTAAAATCTAATAATGAAAAACAATCTGCTGAGAGGAAAAGTGCATTACGCAGAGCAATAAAATCATTACATCAATGTAGAATACCACTGATAACATCCGTTAATGGTGCTGTAATAGGTGCTGGCGCTATATTTGCATCATGTGGAGATATGATAATTGCTTCGAACGACTCTTATTTTTCTATACCAGAAATAAATATTGGAGTTGTAGGGGGGGCAAAGGGGTTAACTAAAATTATACCTCCGCAGAAGGTTAGAACGCTTGCTCTAACAGGTGAAAAAATAAATGTACAAGATATCGAAAAATATGGTGGGGTTGAATTAATTACTGAGAAAAGAAAATTAGAAGAAGAAACAATTAATTTGGCAAAGAAAATCTCCGATAAGGGAGCTTTAGCAGTAAGGAAGTGGAAGGAGGCATTATTGCTAACAGACTCCGTAGGTTTTTTAGAAGGGTTCTATATTGAACAATCCTTGAGTCAAGATTTAAGTGCATTTAAGTAGTACTCATAACGTTGATTATTACTATAAATTGAACTGAAAGGAAGATTTTATATGAAGAGAGTATTATTTATATTGTTTGCTTTCACTATTATGATAGTTACTGCATGTTCAAATACTGCAAACAGTAACACTTCATCATCTAACAACTCAAATGAAAGCGATTACCCAAAAGAACCTATTGAAATAGTTGTTCCATATGACTCTGGAACAACTGACACATTAGCAAGGTTAATGGCTGAGTATGCTGAACCACACCTCCCATCAGATCAGCCAATTATAATAGATAATAGGCCTGGAGGAAACGCAGCAGTGGGAACAGAAAAGGTAATGAATTCAGAACCAGATGGATATACATTACTTTTTTCAGGGTATTCTACAACAACAGTTCGTCCACATGTAGATGATGAGATTAATTTTACCCACGACAGTTTTCAGTCAATTGCGAATTTTACAAAGGTACCTCAAATTTTAGTAACTAAAAAAGATGGAGATTGGGAAAGTGCCGAGGAATTTTTAGAGGATGTAAAAGACAGGGATGAGCCTGTACTTATAGGGTCAACAGGATTTGGCGGCTTTCAACATATAATGATTGAGAAATTAAATGATGAGTTGGATGGAAATTTAGAAATTGTTCAATTCCCAGGAAGTTCTGAAGTAGCTCAAGCCGTTTTAGGAGGATCTGTTGACCTTTCGATAGCAGGAGTACCAAATTTATTGGGTAACGATGACTATCAACCTCTTGCAACTGTTAGTCCAGAAAGAAGTGAATTATTAAATGATATTCCAACATTAAAAGAGCTTGATATTGATGTAGAGGGAGATTTGTTTTTTGGGTTGTGGGGTCCACCAGAGATGGACGACGATGTATTCGGTATTTTAGAAGAAGCGTTTGCTGAAGCATCTGAAGATCCAGAGCTAATTGACGAATTAAATGATTTGGGGTATGAATCAAGTTATGAAAACGGAGAGGATTTCCAAGAAACTATAGATAACTCTTATGAACACTTTGGGGAAATAATAAATGAATTAGATATAACAGAGGATAAATGATGTATATAAAATAATATTATAGCTAGAAATTATACATTTTAATTTCTAGCTATAATTAATTAGATTCTTAAGAAAAGTTATATAGAGGGTGAACTAATGAATAGTAAAATCATAAATATAACAGTACTAATGATTTTTATTTTTATAAGTATATTAACCTTTAACGCTACAAGAGAATTTCCTGATCCAATCGATAAAAACACAATAAATAGTGGATATTATCCTGCATTATTAGCAGTTCTTTTGATGATATTTTCTATAATAGGAATTTTCCAATCAATATATAGTAAACAGTCCAAATTAACAATAAACAATTTTATTGCTATATCGTTATCTATATTGCTTATAATAATTTATTTTTTATTTTAGTATTTTATTGGTTATTTTTATATATTAACATTTATTTTTCTTATATTAATTATAAATTATTATGATTTTTACCAAACAAAAAAAATGAGTATTAAGAATTTCTTAAAAAATACTTTCATTTCATTAATTGCTATTTGTGTTATATATCTAATATTTGACATAATCTTATCAATGTCGTTCTGACTTTATTGGGAGGAAAAATAATGGAGTTAATAGAAATACTAAATGTTATATTAATGATATTTTTGGGTTCGTTTATTGGTATGTTATTTGGGTCAATCCCTGGATTAGGTGCAGCACTAACTATTGTATTGCTTTTACCAATAACCTACTTTATGTCTCCGCTCTCCGCAATATTACTTTTGTTGTCAGCATATCAATCTGCAGAATATGGGGGCTCAATATCCGCTCTTACTCTAGGAATACCAGGAACTCCTGCGGCAGCTGCTACAGTTATTGATGGATTTGAGTATGCAAAAAATACTTCTCCTGGAAAAGCAATCAGCTTTTCCTTAACGGCCTCAACTATTGGAGGTATATGCGGGAGTTTAATCCTGATATTATTTTCAAAACCATTAACAGTATTAGCGTTGAAAATGTCTGCCCCAGAGTACTTTTTAGTAGGTACTTTAGGATTATTTGCTATTGCTACTTTAGCATCTAAGAATCTTATTAAAAGTGCTATATCGGCAATTTTAGGTTTGTTAACAGCAACTGTAGGTATGGACTTATTTACAGGAGCACATAGATTTACTTTTGGCAGGGTAGAGTTGCTAGAAGGAGTAGGAATGATTGTTTTAATTGTAGGGGTATTTGGTTTTTCGGAAATAATCAATATAATAAGCAAGGGATTTGCAAATGAAAAGCCAGCTACTAAGGAAATGTTAAAGTCTAAAATTAGTTTCAAAGAATTTAAAGGTGTTAGTAAACATATAGGTTTAGGCGCTATCATGGGTAGTTTAATCGGGGCATTTCCAGGAACAGGCGCAGGAACTGCTTCTTTTTTCTCGTATTCACTGGGAAGAAAAGTATCCAAAAAACCTGACACTTACGGTAAGGGAAATCCTGAAGGTATTGTTGCTCCTGAGTCTGCTAACAACGCTACTGTTGGAAGTGCTTTATTACCTCTATTAACATTGGGAATACCAGGTTCAGCAACTATAGCTATAATTATGGGGGCATTTGTAATTCATGGTATTCAACCAGGTCCTAAAGTTTTTGAAACTAATACTGTGCTTGTTAATGGTATACTTTGGGGGTTTTTATTTGCCGCAATAGCGATGTTTATTATAGGTAAAATACTCACTCCTTTTTTTAGCAGAATTTTAATTGTCCCCAACAAGTTTTTAGTTCCAATTTTGTTAGTTGTTTCTACAATGGGGGTTTATGTAAATAACAAACTCTTTTTCGATGTCTGGTTAGCTTTAGGGTTAGGTATAGTAGCATTCTTATGTAAAAAACTTGATTACTCATTACCTTCCTTTGTCTTAGCATTTATTTTATCACCAATAATAGAAGAAAACTTCAGACGTTCTCTTTCTATGTCATCAGGAAGCTATACAATATTTGTCTCAAGCTTTTTCTCAAAGATCCTTGTGCTTGTAATATTGGTTTTAATAATTTATGGCGTCAAAAATTCAATACAAAAAAAAAGAAAGAATAACACATGATAGTTTATCAGATTGAAAACATAATAATCTCATATAAAACAATATATGATATAAGGAGTGTTAGTACAATGCTAAAAGGTGTAAAGGTTTTGGATTTATCTAGGGTTTTTTCGGGTCCTTATTGTAGTCAAATGTTGGCTGAGCTTGGTGCCGAGGTGATAAAAGTTGAGAAACCTAAAAAAGGAGATGAAACAAGAAATTGGTACCCTATAAAAAATAAGTGGAGTGGCTACTTTATGGCATTGAATAGAAGTAAAAAATCTATAACTTTGAATTTAAAGAAAAAAAAAGCAGTTGAAATTATTAAAAAGCTGGCAAGAGAATGTGATGTAGTGATTGAAAACTTTTCTCCTAGTGTAGCCAGTAAACTGGGCATAGGGTATGATGAATTAAAAAAGGAAAACCCTTCTATTATATATCTTAGTATATCAGCTTATGGACAAACTGGTAATAATAAAAATAAGAAAGGATATGATCCTATTATTCAAGCAGACACAGGAATTATGGATTTAACTGGCGAAAGATCAGGCCCTCCAGCAAAATCAATGCTCCCTATAGCTGATATATCCTCCGGTTTGTATGGAGCCTTTACTGTTACATCTGCTTTATATAAAAGAGAAAGAGAAGGAATTGGGGAATATATTGATGTATCTTTATATGATTCAACGATATCACTAATGGGGATTATTGCAGCTATTCCTTTTATGGGCGAAGATGAAGTTCCTAAAAGGTTTGGGTCAAATCACCCCCACCGTGTTCCAAGTAAAAATTATCTGTCTTCAGACGGATATTATATACACATTATCTGTAACAATAAACAATGGATGGAGCTTTGTGATGAATTGGAATTTCAAAAAAAATATAGAAATAAACCTTATAATACGGATATGGGCCGAAAGGAAAATAGACAAGAGATAGATAATATGATTCAAAAAAGGATAATTAATCAGCCGAGTAATTTTTGGTTAGAAAGACTTGATAAAAGGGGGATACCTTGCTCACGTGTGAATAATTTAAGTCAAGTATTGAATAGTCAGCAAATTAAAGATAGAGATATGATTATAAAATGGAATCAAACAGATTTAGGAGATACTAAAGGGATTGGCTTTCCTTATAAGTTTTATAATACAGAAGCTAAAATTCAGCATCCTGTACCTAAGTTGGGAGAACATACACATAAAATACTAAATCAATTAGGGTATGATATCAAAGATATTGAAGTGATGGAAAGTCAAAATGTTATATAGAGTTATATATATTTAATAAATAGGGTGAGAAAAATGAAGGATATTATTTTTGTAAAAGAAAATGGAGTGGCAACAATAAAGTTAAACAGACCTGGACATGCCAATGCATTTAGTATGGAAATGATCAAGTCATGGATTTCTATTCTAGAAGAAGTAAGGGATTCAAATGATATCAAGGTACTTGTCCTCACAGGTGTAGGAAAAGCATTTTGCGCTGGGGGAGATATCACGTCTATGAGAGAGGGACAAGGATTTATAAAACAAAATAGTAAGGAGGATAGTATAGATTTAAATAGCTTGGGATTATTTAGAAAAAATAGCCTATGGAAATATATTCAAAGAATCCCTTTGCTTTTACAAGAAATTGATATACCTGTAATAGCTGCGATGAATGGTCATGCTATAGGAGCTGGTTTGGATATGGCCTTAATGTGTGATGTACGATTTGCTTCAAAAGATGCTAAGTTTGGCACAGGATATATAAACATGGGATTAGTCCCAGGAGATGGTTCAGCTTACTTTTTACCTAGAATAATAGGAGTTGATAAAGCTTTAGATCTGTTATGGACAGGTGATGTAATAAGCGCAGAGAAAGCCGAAAGCATAGGTTTGGTAACTCGTATTTATAATCCGCAATATCTAATGGAAGCAGTGTATAATTACTGCGAAAAGTTAGTACAGCAACCACAAACTGCCCTAAGGATGACAAAAAGATCGCTCTTACAAAGTTTAGAGATGAATTTGAAATCGTCTCTAGACTTAGTTTCATCACATATGAGCATTGTTACCGAGTTAGAAGATTATAAAGAAAAGATAAATCAAAAATAAGCATAGTGATGGGGGAGTTGAAATGGATAAAATAAACATTGTCGATGAAGTAGATAAAATAAATTCATATATTATAGAGTTGCGAAGGAAATTTCATCAATACCCGGAAATTAGTATGAGGGAAAAAGAAACAATAAAAACAATAAATCAAGAGTTAAGCAAATGGAATATACCATATGAAAATATAGAAAAGGGGGGGGTTATTGGTATTATTGATGGCAAATACAAGGGGAAAACAATTGTTTTAAGAGCAGATATTGATGCTTTACCCATAAAAGAATCAAAAGAAAACTTATTAAAGGAAAAAGAAGTAATATCAAAACATCAAAACGCAACACATGCATGTGGACATGATGGTCATACTGCAATGCTTTTAGGTGCTACTAGAATTTTGTCAAATAACAGAGATAGTTTACACGGAAGAGTTTTAGTAGTATTTGAACAGGGAGAAGAAAATGGTAGAGGTGTATATAATTTATTAAATCGAATACTAGAAATTGGTGCTGATGGAGTATGGGGGATTCATTTAAAATCAGATTTGGAAACAGGAAAAATATCAGTAGAACCCGGTGCTAGGATGGCAAGTGCTTGTTCCTTTGATGTGTTGATAGAAGGAAAAAGTGGTCATGCTTCTAGACCAGACTTGGCCGTATCTCCTATTGACTGCTTTCATGACTTTTATAATAAATTTAAAGATATTAAAAATAGAATATTAAACCCGTTCGACCCTATTACTTTATCTATTGGAAGTGTCCAATCGGGAGAAGCGAGTAATGTCATTCCAAAAACATTAACGTTTAAAGGAACTGTTAGATATTTAAATTATAAACAAGGACTAACAGCACAAACAGAAATTAAAAATATACTGGAAAAAGAAACAGAATTTCATCAATGTAACTATAGATATATTCGCGAACCAGTTGCAAAGGATTCAACTATCTATAATAATGAGGAATGCTCTCAAATTGCTATAAACTCCGTAAAAAGTACTTTAGGGAAAAAACATCTGACAACTCACCCAATTTGGATGGCCTCGGACACATTTTCATATTATATGAAATACTTTCCTGGCGTGTATGCTTTTTTGGGTATAAAAAATAGTGATTTGGGAACTGGCGCTGAGCACCATAATCCCAAATTTGACGTAGATGAATCTATTTTAAAGTATGGGACAATAATTACTGTAAAATATGCTTTAGACTTTCTAATGAACAAAAGAGATATATCTTTTAACCCTGAAAAACGGGATATATATAATTTGTTTTTAGACAACAAAGGATATATTCCATGATACAAATTTTAAAGATATAAAATAACATAAAAGAATAGAATGTATGTATTCATATTTTGTCATATCATAGGTTTTGAAAACATTTAGGAAAAAGAACTTTATAAAAAGGAGAAATAAAAATGAAAAAGATAAAAAAAGGGATGCAAATTATTGATTTCACTTTTCATACTCCTTGGTTAAAAAACCAAGTTTTTTCACATTACTTAAAAAGGAAAAGAAAAACTATTTTAGTTTTTATGAGATTTTATGGTTGTAGATTATGTCAGTTAGATATAAATAAAATGATTAAAAGTTACTCGGAATTCCAAAAAAGAAATACTCAAATTTTAATTGTTTTACAAACAGAACCCAGTATTATTAGAAATCAACATAATAAAAGCGAAACACCTCTCACTTTTATTTGCGATCCAAATCACTTTTTATATAGATTATATGGTTTAGAAACTTATAATTATAAAGACAAACCTAAGGAGGTGAAAGAAAAGTTACAGTTAGCAATCGATAAAGGATATGAGAAGGTGGATAATAATAATAAGGAAATTCCAAACCAATTACCTGCGACATTTATAATGAATAGTAACTGGGATATTGAATTTGCATATTATGGGGTTCATACCGGAGATGTACCAAGTATAGAGAAACTAATTGAAAAAATAGATCATTAGCTCAGAAGTTTTCAAGGATTGCTAACACTTACCATATCATCATTACTATTACAATAAAAGGTATGAACTGACATTACTAAATCATGTTCATACCCTTTTTAGTTTGTTTGACTAAATGGATTAGGAGGTATTTCTATACTCTTTGTGTTATTTTATTTATACTAACATTACAAATATATAAACACACCATTAAACGTTTATGTTTACATATTTGTAATTGTTATATATTTTTATTATGTTTACAACAACAAATATATTTGGTATTATGAAATACACTCATATAAAGACCAGCTATAAAAAGTCAAGAAGAAAAATGAAATAATTGTAGTTGTTCTTTGAAAGTGGTGGTACGTAAAATTAGGCATGCCAAATAAGCTTTCCAGAATATTATTTTCAAACAAGAAAAGCCATCCAGTTTTAATCAGGAGTCTTTCTAGGTTCATAAGATTTGTTATCTCTAAGAATTGTGAAAAAGATGTGCGTTAACTTACGTGCAACGGCTCCTACATCTGTACCATGGGCTTTGCCTCGTTGACGTAACTTTTGATAATGTAACGAAAGCGCTGGATCGTGATTGCTCGCTACAAAAGCAGCCTGCCATAATGCGCGCCTTAAATAAGGTGAACCACGTTTGGAAAGTCGAGTTCGATTACTGTTGAAATCACCAGACTGATGAACTGAAGCATCCAAACCTGCAAAGGCAACAAGCTGTTCAGGACGTTCAAATCGCCTGATAGAACCGATTTCGCCTAATATAACACACGCTGTTATATCACTAATTCCAGTGATGGTTGTAAGAAAATGTTTCTGACGATTAGATATTTCAATCATGGTCTCTTCAATAGTTTTCAGGTGATCTTCAATAAGCTTGATTTGTTCTAATAGAAGTTTAATCTGTAATTTGAATACATCTGTACCAACAGTGATACCAAATGAATCTAAAGCACTTTCTTGAATTTGGTTAGCTTTTGTT
>Ga0079226_10002378_pt1 | contig 14527 bp, 15 predicted proteins | sample Poulit2014_FD_76345 | JGI IMG/M metagenome (GOLD analysis project Ga0079226, IMG submission 76345) | Agricultural soil microbial communities from Georgia to study Nitrogen management - Poultry litter 2014 | ecosystem: Environmental > Terrestrial > Soil > Agricultural land | place: USA: Georgia... | reverse complement strand
TGCAATGATCTGCAGCATGTTGTCAGTCGCCATGGCATCGAAAATATTTGTCGGAATGATGTTGATCAGTGTCTGGTCGAATGTCTGCTCTATAGCAGCACCGGTTTCCCCGCCTTCGAGTTCAGTGTCGCGGTATTCTGAAACTTCATCCGAATCCAGGAGCTCTGCCTGACCTGCACCTGGCCGTACAACAGTTGCCAGGACTATCGCAATTGTAATCGCAATAGCTGTAGTTACAAGATAGAACCCAAGAGTTTTAATGCCGAGGCTGCCGAGCGTTTTCGGGTCACCCACGTTATAGACACCAAGCACAATGGATATGAATACAACAGGGACAACCATCATGAAAATCATGTTCAGGAATAATTGCCCAATTACATTGAATATGTATTGATCAATCCATTGCACCCAGGCCTGGTCCCCCATGGGACTGAGAATCGAGCCTATTGCGATACCTAAAATCAAACCCAATACGATATACAGAGTCAATCTGTTACCGACTTTCATAAAATCCCCCCATAACTTTGAAATTACTTGTCTTATTATAAGACTATACATTCATATTTGTAAACTGATATTTTGTAACCGTTTACCATGTTGCTCTGTAAGGGCCGGCTAAAACTCAACGATGTTGTATTTGATGGCATATATTACTGCCTGTGTCCTGTCTGAAACTTCCAATTTATTCAGTATGTGGCTCACGTGGGTTTTCACGGTTTTCTCACTAACAAACAGTGCTTCGCCTATTTCCTTATTCGATTTCCCTTTGACTATCTCTTTCAGTACTTCCAGCTCCCGGGCAGACAGTTCATTTTTTTCGTGTGGCATGTCACCCTCTCTGTCAATCACTTCCAGAATATTGGGATGGATGACTTTTTCCCCTTCAATCACATTTTTGATGGATGCTATCAGTTCTTCCGCTTCCATCTCCTTTATGATATACCCATCAGCCTGGGCAGCAAAAACCGGGCGTATATACTCCTCACTCGTATAACTTGAGAGTACAAGCACCTTGATGTCCGGATACTGTGCTTTTATCCGCCTCGTCACTTCGATGCCGTCCATTTCAGGCATTACCAGGTCAAGCAGGACCAGGTCCACCTCCTCATGGTCCGAGATCAGGAACTCCAGTGTCTCCGCACCGGTGCCGAAATCATTAACCACTCTTATGTCATCTGTCGTGGAAAGCAGGAATTTCATGCCTTCCCGGACGATGTGGTGATCATCCGTCATTATGATTTTATACATCCTGGTATTCTCCTCTCGGTATGGAAACTTTTATAGACGTTCCCTCACCTTGTTTTGATTGAATGTCCAAATTGCCTCCGAGCTTTTTTACTCTGTCTTTCATGTTTCCGAGACCATAGCTGTACCCGCTTTTTTCTTTCTGGTCGAAACCAATACCTTCATCTTTTATCCCTATCAGAAGTTCATCTGGTTTGGAGACTATGCTTATTGCTGCCTGACTGGAACCGGAGTGTTTCCGGACATTGTTCAGTCCTTCCTGCATCACTCTGTAAAGGCCGATCTCCACATTATCCGGGACGTCATAGAAGCCCGTTACACTGACTTCGAGTTCCAGCCCGAGAAGCCCTGCATACTTCTCTATAGCATCGATGATACCCTCTTCCAGACCGATCGGCTTCAGCTGCCAGATCAGTGCCTTCATTTCACTCATGGCATGCTTCGAAGTATTTTCAATTGATTCGAACGCCTCGGACAGTTTTTCCCTGTCTTTAAGATTTTTGGCCGCATGGGAAGTGATGCCTATCGAAAACAGCATCTGATTGACAGAATCATGAAGATCGCGGGCGAGACGCTGGCGTTCCAGGATTATCATGTTTTCCTGTTCCTGGGCATTCAGTTCAATGCGTTTTAAAGTCGAACCAATCTGGAAAGCGACGGATTCCAAAAGATCAAGTTCATCTTTGGCAAACTGCTCTGTATCCGGACTTGCCACATTGAGCAGACCGAATGATTCTTCACCTGAGATAAGGGGGACTGTGGCATGATGAGTGATATTGTTGTTTTCTCCGGGATACGCCATCCTGGCCTTTTCCAGACGGGAACAGACGAATATGTTCGTCGCCCGCTCAAGGTCCCTGCTATTATATTTGTTGACGCACCAGCATTTCCCTTCGCAGAGATGATGATACCCTTCTTTTTCAAGAGAAGGTGGCAGCCGGTAGTGCGCTTTCAATTCGGGATTACCGTCACTATCTATGAAAAACAGCCAACCGGTTTCAAACTCAGAATGGTCGACCAGCAGTTTCAGTGCCCCTTCTATCATGGTGTCCCTATCAGTTTCTTCGTTCAGGAATTCAGCAATATCTTTCAAAAGCTGCAGTTTACTTTTCATAAGTCAGCCCTCACCGTATTTAAAGTTACTCAATTTGTAAAATTATTGTTACCATCTATGCAGAGGTATATTTTATAATGATATAGTATGAATTACATACCAGTCCAGGACAGGAGGTCAAAGATGGACCGCAGAAAATTATATCTACAATTGCTGTTCTTCACTTCGCTCATTGCAACCATGGGCTCTCTCTACTTCAGTGAAGTCAGACAATATGTTCCATGTGAGTTTTGCTGGTATCAGCGCATTCTCATGTACCCTGTCGTCATCATCTCGCTCATTGCCCTGATAAGACAGGATTTCGGTGCAAAATATTACATCCGTGCCCTAAGTATACTCGGTATCCTCATGGGAGGTTACCATTACGCACTCCAGAAAGTGAGTTTTATCGGAGATGGTATGGCGGCCTGTGAGGGGGTGTCATGTACAGTTCAATATATTAATTGGTTCGGTTTCATCACAATACCCTTACTGTCATTCATTGCATTTACCATCATTTTGATTTTAACATTTATGATCCAAAAAGATTAAAGGAGAATTTCAAATGGGAAACAAAATATTTTACGGCATCATTGCCCTGGTCGTCATCATATTTGCCGGAGTGTTCATCTTCATGAGCAGCGGCTCCGATGACCCAGAGTCCCTCAGTGAATCAGGCTATTATCCATACACTGACAAAGAACCCGGTGAACTTGAAGGTTCAACGATCGACAAGCTCGACAACGAGGATTACCAGCACAATAAAACACCTGATGAAGTAAAAGAGACTGTAGCCTCGGGTGAAGGCGAATTCGTTTATTTCTGGAGCCCTACATGTGTGCACTGTGAAGCCGCGACACCGTTCCTGATGGATGCATTCAATTCCGAAGACCAGGATATCACACAGCTGAACGTACTTGAATACCAGCAGGCTTGGCAGGATTACCAGATTGAGGCGACACCTACACTCATCTACTTCGAAGATGGCGAGGAAGTTGACCGGTTCACAGGAAACCCCGGCAATTCCGAAGATTATGTATCATTCATCAACTCCATGACCGGAGAAGAATAGATGAAGTTTACCGTAAATGAACGCTTTGATTCGATGACACTTGAAAATATACTTAAAGCGCTGCATGTTCCGAAAAAAGAAATGCACCTTCTGAGGATGTCGAAAGACATCGTAATCAATGACAAAAAAATGCCACTGGACAGCATTCTGTCGGCAGGAGATATAGTAATTCTGCCCGATGATCATGGTCCGAGCAGCTATAAACCGAGCTACCGCACCTGCGAGATAATGTATGAAGACAGATATCTGGCAGTCCTTCTGAAACCGAGAGGCGTCAAAACCCATCCGAATGACCTGCATGAAACGAACACTCTGATGAATCATGCAATCTATACACTCGATACACCCTATCTGGAACCGGTACACAGGCTGGACCAGGAGACAAAAGGTGTTCTGCTCGTGGCGAAACATCCGCTCATCAAAAAGATGCTCGATCACATGCTTGCCGCAAGAGAGATAAAAAGAACATACATTGCAAGAGTTGATACTAAGAAACTGATTGAACCGCAGACAATCAGCCAGCCGGTTGCCAAAAATCCGAAAGAGCGCAACAAATACCATGTAACCGAGAAGGGCAAAGAGGCGATTACACACATCCTTGGTTCAAAAGTACATCAGGACTACTGTGAAATTGAAATCGAGCTTGAAACAGGAAGAACCCACCAGATAAGAGTCCATCTTGAACACATCGGTCTGCCCGTCATTGGAGATACATTGTACGGCGGTGCAACACTCCGTGACCTGCAGCTCTTCAGCTACAAAATCGCATTCATCCATCCGATAACACAACAGGAAATCCTTGTCCAGCTGGACAGGGGGACAATATGACAAAAGGCAGATCTGATCGATCTGCCTTTTGTCATTTTTGCACTTTTATACTTTCAAGGACATTTTCAAGCAATTTGCTGCCATCGGCCGAGCCTATGGATTCCGGATGGAACTGCACGCCTTCTATAGAAAGATCCCTGTGCCTTATGGCCATTACCTCCCCTTTTTCATTCTCTGCGCTCACTTCAAAACATTCCGGCAGTGAAGCTCTGTCTACGACAAGTGAATGGTAATTCATGACTTCTGTCCCCTCGGGTATTTCACGGAATATGCCTGTCCCGTCATGATGGAGCTGTGAAGTCTTCCCATGCATAATCCTGCCTGTTTTTACAATATCACCACCAAAAGCATGGGCAATCGACTGATGCCCCAGGCATACGCCGAAAATCGGTATGATTCCTTTGAATTTTTCTATCACTTCAAGCGTCATCCCTGTCTGTTCGGGTGTACGCGGTCCCGGGGACAACAGTATAAGCCCTGGCTGCAGCGTTTCTATTTCATTGAGCAGGACTTCATCATTCCTTCTGACTGTAACATCTTCGCCGCGCTCTCCAAGAAACTGGACGATATTGTAGGTGAAGGAATCATAGTGATCGATCATGTATATCAAATTATCTTCCTCCCCCGGATTTTAAGGACAGGGGCTTTTCCCTGAACACAAGCTCCGCCAGATGCACAGCTTTTGCAAGTGCACTCGCCTTATTGATTGTTTCCTGATATTCCATTTCCGGATCGGAATCTGCAACAACTCCGGCGCCCGCCTGGATATGAAGAGCACTCCCCATAAGGGTCATGCTCCTGATAGTTATGCAGGAGTCCATGTTGCGGTCAAAACCGAGATAGAGGATACTGCCTCCATACAGGTTCCTGGCCGTAGGCTCGAGTTCTCTCAAAATCTGCATGGCCCGCACCTTTGGAGCACCCGAAAGTGTTCCGGCCGGGAATGATGATATGAAAGCGTCAATCGGCGACACCCCTTCCCTCAATTCACCATTCACTTTACTGATGATATGCATGACTTTTGAAAATCGTCCTATGGTCATATAATCGCTGACTGCAACAGAGCCGTATTTTGCAACCCGCCCGATATCGTTTCGGGCCAGGTCCACCAGCATGCGGTGTTCAGCGATTTCTTTGTCATCATTCAGAAGATCTTCTGCAAGTCTCTCATCCTCTTCCACGGTCTCACCGCGCTTCCTGGTGCCGGCAATCGGATGAATTTCAAGTTTCCCGTCCTGGACCTGGAGCTGCCTTTCAGGTGAACTGCCGATAACTTCCACGTCATCAAATTTCAAGTAATACATATAGGGTGACGGGTTTACATTTCTCAGAACTCTGTACAGTTCAAATCCGTCCAGTTCGGTCTCCGTCTGGAAACGCTGTGACAGGACCGCCTGGAGAATGTCCCCTTCCTTGATATATTTCTTTACTCTGCTGACATCCTCCTTGAATTTATTTTTTGTATAGTTGCTGTCCATTTTTTGGACCGGACTGTCATACAGGTCAACCGGCATCATTATGTCAGTCAGCTCGCTTTTTTTGACCAGCCGTTCCCTGATATGCCGGATATGCTGGAGTGACCTGTCAAACAACTCCCGTCTGTCAGTTTCGTCATCGATCCTGGCAAATGTAAGTATCGTTATCTTTCTCGTACGGTGGTTGTAGGCAAGCAGGGTCTGACAGAATAATAGATGATAATTCGGCAGTTTTTTCTCCGATCCGGTCCTCGCCGGCACTGGTTCATAGTCCGAAATGGCATCATAGCTGATGTACCCGACCCCTCCTCCCTTGAATGGGATATCGGTTTCCGGAATTTTCACATCCAGCTCCAGAAGCACGTACTCGAATGCCTCTTTGAAGGAAGACGCTCTAGTTTTCGAACCATACTGCAAATCACTGATCACGAACTCTCCGGTTGTTTCCACCACATCCATCATCGGATTTATACCGATAAATGAAAAATTGGACCACGGTGATTCGGGCTCCTGGCTTTCAAGCATATATACAGCCTCATCTTTAAGGGCATGGAACATGTGGACCGGCGTCAGTACATCTGTATAGAAAGACTGTACCACCGGCACTGTCCTGTGATTCTCAGCATCGTTTACAAACGATTCATACGTGGTCAATTCATCACCTCATTCATTGACTGAAATACATGTGAATAGTCTATACAATTCAGAAAACAAAGTCAATCCAATACAAAAGCCTCCTGACATACAAATCTGCTGGGAAATCTGTATATCAGGAGGACCTTACTGAAACTAATACTACCCTTTAAGGTATCATCTTCTCTTTTTGAAACGCTGTTTCACTTTCAGCAGAAGTTCGTTCTCTTTTTGGACCTGCTGCTCTCGGCCGTAACTTTCAGCCCTTCTCATAAGTTCGTCCTGGGCACTGACTGGCTCATATGCATTTTTCACATATTGATATGTCCCATCGGATTTCTGGGCACGGGCTTTGATATTATCCATGAGGTAGAGTCTGTTGATGGACTTCAGCTCATCAAGTATTTTGGGGTCGTTTATCGGAAAGAGTATTTCAACCCGTTTGATCATGTTACGTGTCATCATGTCGGCAGAGGACAGATACATCTTTTCCTCTCCATTATGATTGAAATAATAAATTCTCGAATGTTCAAGGAACCGTCCGACAATACTGATGACACGTATGTTATCACTGACACCTTCAATCCCCGGCTTCAGGCAGCATATGCCCCTGATGACAAGGTCTACTTTCACACCTTCCTGGGAAGCCTGGAGCAGTTTATTGATGATTTTTTTATCAGTGAGTGAATTCATCTTGGCAAAAATGTAACCATTGCCGTTTTCCTTGTGGAGTTCTATCTCCCTGTCGATGGATTCACCGAACAGATCCCTTATTTCAAACGGCGCAACGTGAAGAGAATGGTATTCAGGTTTCAGAGAATAGCCACTCAGATAGTTGAAGAAATTGATTGCGTCGATTCCAATGTCCGGGTCTGTAGTAATGATTCCCATGTCAGTGTACTGCTTCGCAGTTGAGTCGTTGTAGTTGCCTGTACCCAGATGGACGTATCTCACTATCCTGCCCTTAACCCTTTTGACGACGAGTGTGATCTTGCTGTGGGTCTTGAGATAATGCATGCCGTAGATGACATGGCAACCGGCATCCTCCAGTTCTTTTGCCCACTGTACATTATTCTCCTCATCAAAACGGGCCTTAAGCTCGACCAGGACGGTGACCTGTTTGTCATTTTCGGCGGCACGCTTCAGTGCATCGATGATGGGGGAATCGCTTGAAACCCGGTACAGTGTCTGCTTGATGGCAAGCACATCCGGATCTCCCGCAGCTTCCTCCATGAAATCCACAATCGGTTCGAAACTCTCAAACGGATGATGGAAAAATATATCTTCATCCAGCGCCTGTTCGTAGATATCCTGAGAACCGAGAAATTTAGGTTCCTGGGGCACGAACGGCTGGTATACAAGATGCGGCAGACTTTCTTTAAGCCTGGACGACAATTCAAAAAGGAATGTCAAGTCAAGCGGACCGTCGAACTTGTACACATCGTCATCATGCAGATCCAGTTCGCTTCTGAGAAATGATCCATTTATCGTCGGATCTTTGCTGATATCGATTTCGAGGCGGACAGCCGCCCCTTTCGTCCTCTCTTTCAGAAAACGCTCTATCTCTATAAGGAGGTCTGCCGCCCCTTCCTCATGAATGGTAAGGTCGGCATTCCTTGTTATCCTGAACGGGAAGGTCCTGTCGATCCGATAGCCTTTGAACAGTTTTTCGATATACGTTTCGATGATATCTTCTGTGAGAACGTAGTATGTGTCCTCCCCGTCCTGCATTTCATAGAATCGTCTGATGACAGTCGGCAGCTGGACGATTGCTGTCTGATCACCGAGATCATCCGAAAGATTGACGAATATATTTATCTTTTTGTTCTTCAGTTTCGGGAATGGGCGGTAGGCGTCAATACCGAGAGGAGTGAGTGAAGGATAGATTTCTGAATCGAATATATCCTCAAGCTCACGACGAAGATGCTCAGGCAGCTCATGCGGACGTCTGAAATATATATTGTACTTCCCGAGTTCATCTTTCAGCATATGATAATATTCATACTGCACCTTGCTGTTTTCCCTGTTCAGTTCTCCTATCCCCCTAAGCTGCTGTCCCGGGGTTAACTGTGTTTTTGTATCGGGTTCATGATAGTTCATCTTCACCTGGTCTTTCAGTCCGGCGACACGGACCATGAAAAATTCATCCAGGTTTGAGCTGGTGATGGCCAGAAACTTCAGACGTTCCAGAAGAGGATTATTCGGATCTATCGCTTCCTGGATTACCCTGTAGTTAAACTGGAGCCAGCTCAACTCCCTGTTGTTGTAATACTTTCGATCATTCAATTTGTATGCCATCTCAATCCTCCCCTTCAACATTATACAATCTGAATATTAAGTTTCTGTAAATCTCAGTTCCATATCTTCATCCATTATTTTCTCGATATGCTTCTTCTGACGGTTTGCCTGGTACTCTTCTGCAATCGGATCGCCCTGGTACTCGACAGTCATCACCATCTCATCATCCTCTTCTTCAAGATAGAGTTCTTTGACAACTCCGGTATCAGAGACATTAAGCGCATTTGCAAATTTCAATATACTGCCGAGGGCCTGTATATCCTCCACTTCATCATCATCAAACCAATCCGTCTCATCCGCATAGAACTTCAGCAGAGTCTTGTTTTTATAACTGGCCATCAGTGCCAGCCTGACCCTGTCCTTATGGACAATTCCGTTGATATTACTGTTGGAAATAAGATAATAGGTATGCTGGCTCGTGGCATCACGATCTATGAAATCTCCCAGATAAAAGAGACAGGCCGCATTTTTCATCAGATTCTTCTCATGTTTCTTAAAATCGATGTACTGATGTTTTTCCAGCTCATGAAAAATCCTCTCAGTCAGTTCGGTCCGCCGCTTTGCTGCGGACGGTTTGATTTTGAAGTCATTTGCCAGTTCAACCATTGAATCCTTGAATACTTCATGCTTGTCAAATGCATCCGGAAAATCTTTTGAGATGATCGAGATTGCCATCCCTTCACGTATCCCTTTCCGGCTGAATTTGAACTCGTCCGCTTTGACAATGTCATAGAGCATCCTGAACACTATGATACTCGGCAGAATAATATCACTGCGGTCTTTGCTGAGCCCATCGATATCATCGAGATCATCACTGTCTGTATTCTTCAGCAGACTGTATACATCCTTCAGGTCCCCTTTGGACATGGAGTACCCGTGGACTCCTGCAATGGGATAATTCGTCTGTGACTGATGGATTCGGGCGATGTTACGTGCACTGCCTCCGATAGCAAGAATCGGTACTTTTCGCTTCGCAAGCCACTTGACATCCTTCAACTGTTCCTTGACGTATTTTTCTGTCTCGGCAATGGCTTTTTTATCATTATGGTCACTGTCTTCGAAAAACATCGATTTCAAAGTCACCACACCGAAAGGCAGACTGGTGGAATGTATGAGCTTCTTATCTTCAAAATAGGTGAGCTCAGTACTTCCACCGCCGATATCAATCGTCACGGCATCTGTGTTGCTGATCGTATGAGCGACCGCGTGATATCCGTAATATGCCTCTTCTTTTCCGGTGATGACCTTGAGGTTCATACCGACTTCCGACTGGACCCTCTCCAGTATTCCGTCGACATTTACAGACTGCCTGATGGCTGCTGTGGCAACAGGATAGATGTCTGAAACATCATACTTTACGGCAATCTGTTTGAAGCTGTTCAAGATGGAGATGAGATTGTCTATCCCCTCATCTTCCATCTCATCATCTTCATTCAGAAATTGTGCCAGTCTGGCAGGTGTCTTAATATTCTGCAGTTCCTTAAGTCCGGTGCTTTCATCATATTCGAAAAGTACCAGACGGATGGTATTTGACCCTATATCCACTAAACCGATTCGTTTCATAAAATACCCCTTAATCTCTGGATTGAATCATATCTTCCGGTTTGATCCACTCATCAAACTGTTCTTCAGTCAGCAAGCCGGAGTCAATGGCAGATTCTTTCAATGTAAGTCCTTTTTCATGCGCATTCTTGGCGATTTTGGCTGCATTTTCATAGCCGATATGCGGGTTGAGTGCTGTAACAAGCATGAGGGAGTTTTTCAGGAACCGTCCGATATTCTCCTCGATCGGCTCGATGCCGACTGCACACTTGTCGTTGAATGTCTGCATGCCGTCAGCAAGCAGGTAGATAGACTGGAGCGTATTATAGAAGATCACAGGTTTGAACACATTCAGTTCAAAATTGCCCTGTGAGGCTGCAAAACCGACTGACGCATCATTACCGAATACCTGTGTTGCAACCATCGTCATCATTTCGGACTGTGTCGGATTGACTTTTCCCGGCATGATTGACGAACCCGGTTCATTTGCAGGAATCTCAATTTCCGCAATACCTGCTCTTGGGCCTGAGGACAGCCATCTGACGTCGTTCGCAATCTTCATCAGATCTGCGGCCAGCGCCTTCAGCGCACCGTGGAGATAGACGACTTCATCATGTGCAGTGAGCGCATGGAACTTGTTTGGTGAAGAGACGAATTCATATCCCGTCTGGCTGGAAATCTCCTTGGCAACCCTGTCACCGAACTCGGGATGCGCGTTGATGCCCGTGCCTACAGCTGTACCGCCGATTGCCAGGTTCTTAAGCTGCTCTTTTGACTCGCCGATCAGCGTCTCACATTTTTCAAGCATATATCTCCAGCCGCTGATTTCCTGTCCGAGTGTGAGCGGTGTAGCGTCCTGAAGGTGGGTTCTTCCGATTTTGATGATATTTTGGAACTCATCCTCTTTTTTCTGGAATGTTTCCTTAAGTTTCCCGAGAGCCGGAACCAGCTGCTCCTCGACAGACTGATAAAGGGCAACATGCATTGCTGTAGGATAGGTATCATTCGAACTCTGGGACTTATTTACATCATCATTCGGGTGGACTTTCTCATCAATCCCTTTTTCAGACAGGTACTCGTTTGCCACATAGCTGACTACTTCATTTACGTTCATGTTGCTCTGGGTACCACTGCCTGTCTGCCATACTACGAGCGGGAAGTGCTCATCCAGCTCACGAGCAATGACTCTGTCACATGCATGGACGATCGCATCTTTTTTATCATCTGAAAGTTTCCCCAATCCATTATTCGCTACCGCTGCCGCTTTTTTCAGGTGTGCGAAAGCTACAATGACCTCAATGGGCATCTTCTCTTTACCCACCGGGAAGTTCTGTCTGCTCCGTTCTGTCTGCGCAGCCCAGTATTTTTCACTCGGTACCCTGATTTCACCGATAGTATCTTTTTCTATTCTGTATGCCAATTTAAAAACCTCCTGAAAAATTAGTATTCATTGAATATTTTATACTAATTTCCAGGAGGATTCATCTGTTATTGTTGTTTTTCATGTTCCTTCGGTTCCATACCATGCGACTCGTCATCTGATGAATCCACCGGATAATCCTCATTTTGGGATATCTGTTCCATCTCTTTACCGAGCGCCCTGACATCTTCCATATCTTCAGTCATCTCGTTTTCTTCCGGTTCGACGTCTTTTCTGTAGTCAAAATCCTTTTCCTCTTTCAATCCTGCCACCTTCTTTAAGCAAATTCAGACGTGTAATAGCCTACGATATCCTGGTCCAGTTCGGATGCAGCTTCTTCATCAAGCACCACGGTCACCATGCGGTGCTGTTTGATGCTGCCGAAGGCACCCCCGCCATTTTCCTTTGCGTTGTACAGTTCCCTGACCATCTTCGCCTTATCCTTCCCTGATGCGACGAGTATCATTTCCTTCGCATCGAATAAAGCATCGTTGCTTCCGGAATCACCATATCCTACGCGTCCGTCCTTATCAATTGTAAGAAACGCAAGGTTCACACGCTTCTTGTTGCCCAGTACATCATTAAGTGCCTCTGCTGTTCCATCGGTTCTCAGCTGGCTGTCCGGTATATCCAGTTTGCTGAACACATCGGCATCTCCCCCTTTGCCGACACCGACAAGGTACACCTGGGAAAAATCAGCCGGATGCTGCTTCGCTTCCCCGACAAATTTCTCATATGCCCACGCAAGGTCTTCATCCAGCTGCAGAGCCATGATGCTGGTCGGATTGTTATGAACCTGTTTCCTTAGAATATCAGCAGCATATATGCTAAGCAGTTCGTTGTCTTTGTAAATTTTGAAATTCATAGCCATGATGATTCCTCCTAGTTTCTTCACTGTCAGTCCTATTGTACCCTGATTTCTACAGTTTCTAACAATAAAATTTATCCGTATACGGCTTTTTTCTTACCTCACTTTAGTTTATAATGAATATATGTATTGAACACAGGAGGGCCAATAATATGAAAGCATTTCTTATACTTATGGTTTGTGTCTCCTTTATGACCGCCATCATGACAGCGTGCCGTGAGTCTGAATGGGGGTATAAGGATAACGGGGAAGAGAAACTCAACTGATTCCTAAAGAAGTCATGCAGAATATGCATGACTTCTTTTTTACTGTCCTAAAAACCCCTGACCTTTGATGACTGCATCCACATCAATCCTCTGTTTCTTCGACAGCATGCCGATGACCTGATCGCTCCACGTATCATCGCGTCTGCCGCTGCTCCGCTCTTTATAGTATTCACTTATCTCCCTGTCATAAGCTTCAATACTGCCTTTCACATTCTCGACCGGTTTATACGTATTTTCATGATATATGACATCAAACGGCAGTCTTTCCTTCCGGCTGCCCGCGTGGTCCGGTTTTCCCACGACCATGCCGAACAACGGTATCACACCTTTTGGCAACTCAAGTATGTCAATCACCTTGGCCATATCGTTCCTGAGTGAACCGATATAGCACATGCCAAGCCCAATGCTCTCCGCCGCCACTGCAAGATTCTGTGCCGCAAGCGCCGCATCGACTGTTCCGACGATCAGCTGCTCCGTCTTGTCATATGCAATCGGTGTCTCTTTATCTTTCGATAATTCATAGTGACGGTGATAATCTGCGAGAAAGACAAACAGATGGCCGTTGTTTTCAACGTAGCTCTGCGTGCTGATTTCACTCAGCGCCTTTTTCTTGGCCGGATCCGTCACTCCCATGATTGTATAGGCCTGTACATAGCTTGATGTACTCGCACTTTGTGCGGCTCCCACCAATTCCCTGACAGTCTCCCCATCCAAACTTTCATCTTTGAACTTCCTGATTGAGCGGTGGTTTTTCAGAATATCAATAGTTTCGTTCATCTTCATGCTCCTCCTAATGTAGTCCCCTGTATCCCTGCTGCCTCAATGCCTCATACAGAAGTATCGCCGCAGTATTGGACAGGTTCAATGATCTTATCTTATCATTCATCGGAATCCTTAGCGCATTATCTGCATAGCTTTCCATTATCCATTCAGGGAGCCCGGAGGTTTCGCGCCCGAATATGAAGTAATGTGCTTCATTTACGTTGCTGAAATCCGCATCGGAATGGAGTTTCCCGCCGAATTTTGTCAGAAGATAATAAATACCTTCCGTCTCCTCAAAAAACTGTTCAGCCGAATTGTAATATCTGATATCCATATGATTCCAGTAATCAAGCCCCGCCCGCTTCAGCATTTTGTCATCTGTCGAAAATCCCAGCGGGCGGATCAGATGCATGGTCGTCCCCGTCCCGGCGCAAGTCCTGCCGATATTTCCGGTGTTCGCCGGAATTTCCGGCTGATAAAGTACAATGTGATTTGCCATATATAGTCGCTCCTAAACTGCTTCCTGGATGCCTTTCAGCATTTCTTCTTTCACTTGCCCATCCGTTTCCATTTGAAATCTCTCATTAATATATTCAAGCGCATCATTGCCCATGATGCGGCCGATGGCCCAATATGCCGTCCCTTTGATCACAGGGCGCTGATCGTCCTCAGCCACGCGCTTTAGAACCTCCACCGATTCCGTTTCTTTAAAATGGGCAAGCGCAATGATCGCATTTCTCTGAATCGGTTTCTTGCCTCTCCACACACCGGCCAGATGACCGTATGTTTCCTTGAAATCCCGGTTGGAGATTTCAAGAAGCCCAGTAAGTTCCGGCTTAAGTATTTCCGGCTCCAGCACGATATCCTCGTGATGGTCGGTGTTTATGCCTTTGTTCCTCGGGCATACCTGCTGGCAGGTATCACAGCCATAGAGCCGGTTTCCGATCTTGCCGCGGTATTCGTCAGGGAGGAAGCCTTTGGTCTGTGTCAGAAACGAGATGCATTTCTGTGAATCGAGCTGGCCC
>Ga0079226_10002377_pt1 | contig 14528 bp, 14 predicted proteins | sample Poulit2014_FD_76345 | JGI IMG/M metagenome (GOLD analysis project Ga0079226, IMG submission 76345) | Agricultural soil microbial communities from Georgia to study Nitrogen management - Poultry litter 2014 | ecosystem: Environmental > Terrestrial > Soil > Agricultural land | place: USA: Georgia... | reverse complement strand
CGCCCTTTGACTCCGAGTTTTTGAATGACATTTGATATATGGACCAATTGCAAACATTTTATTTGTCATTTAAAATCTTCTTTTATGTGATTTTAAAAATATGTGTAAATAATCGCAATCTGTCTTATTTAAAATAATTTATAAGCTTTGCTTTTCTATCTCCTTTGTTATTCGAAGAAATTTCTAAGTTCTTTCAAAATTTTCCTTTCTCAATCATCTTTCTAAATAACCCAGCCTTTCAGAAGCTTCTTTACTCGCATCGATAACTTTTTTTGCAAAAACAGGTATTTTATTATCGGTAATTCTTTGAACTGGACCAACGACAGTAATTGCTGCTAATACTTTTCCTGTATAGTCATAAATAGGTGCAGCAATTGATGTGACTCCTTCTAATATTTCGTTTTTACTAAATGCAAATCCTTTTTCACGAATTTTTCTTAATTCAGACAATAATTTATTCGCACTTGTAATTGTGTTTTTTGTAAAAGGTTCGAAACCTCCAGCAATCACATCATCAACAACTTTTTGTTCACTATAAGCGAGCAATACTTTTCCAGAGCTAGTGCAATAAGCTGGGTTTCGCTTACCTAAATAAGTTAAAATACGCACCGCATGTGTACATTCTTCTTTATGAATATAAATAGTATCTGTACCGTCTAATATTGTTAAATGTGCTGTTTCACCTAAATCGTTCACGAGTTTCTTAACAACAGGTGCAGCTTCTTTATTAATTTCAAAATTAGATGAAATAATTCCGCTCAAAGCCAAAATAGAAATACCTAATCGATATTTTCTTGTATCTGTATCTTTTATTACAAAACCTTCACTAGCTAGAGTCGTCAATAAACGACTAACTGTACTTTTTGCAAGCCCTAATTGAACAGATAATTCTCCGACAGTTACCTCTGGTTGATCTAATGAAAAACTGTTTAACACGCGTAGTGCGTTTTTAACAGATGATAATAATTTTGGAGATTGTTTTTTCATAACATTATTCATAATATTTCTCCTTTAAAAACAGTTTAGAATTTGTTGCATATATAAGAATATAAAGTTATATAAAGTAACAAATATATTTTATCATGAAGTAATTTAAATGAAAAGGTAAATGTAAGCAACTAATTACAATAGAATAATGAAAAAAATAATAATAAAACATTTTTCTAGTTGTTGCACATATAAGAACTATGTTCTTGTATATACTTAAAACGTCTAGTAATATACATATAAATATACTGATAAATTTTATTTTCGGAAAATTCTAGAAAGGGGTCATAAAAATGACTACACATAAACCAGTATTCGAACCAATAGATTGCCCGCATTTTATTGATGGTAAGTATACATCAATAGATCCAGCACAATCATTTGATAATGTAAACCCAGTAACAGAAAAAGTAATGGGGAGAGTGGCAGAAGGTAAAGATGAAGAAGTGGATCAAGCTGTTCAAGCTGCAAAAAAAGCATTAAAAGGTGAATGGGGCAGCATGACACTAAATGAAAGATCAAAAATCGTTCGAAAGATTGGGGATTTGATCGAAGAAAGAAAAGAGGAGCTAGCTACACTTGAATCAATCGACACAGGAAAACCGTTATGGCTTTCAAAAGCAACCGACATCTCACGTGCAGCTGGAAACTTCCATTTCTTTGCCGATTATATGACATCGATGGGAACGGAAGCCTATCAACATGATGATGAAGCAATTAACTATGCAGTGCGTAAGCCGGTTGGTGTTTCTGCTATCATTAGTCCCTGGAACTTACCATTATTATTATTAACTTGGAAACTAGCACCTTGTTTGGCGGCAGGAAATACTGCAATTTTAAAACCTGCTGAAAGTACGCCGATGACTGCAACAGTGTTAGCTCAAATCTGTTCAGATGCAGGTGTTCCAGATGGTGTTGTAAATCTTGTACATGGATTTGGTCCAAATTCTGCAGGAGATGCAATCTCAAAACACCCTGATATTAGTGCGATTGCATTTACAGGAGAAACAAGAACAGGCTCTGCCATTATGAAGTCTGCTGCAGATAGTTTAAAGAAACTATCCTTTGAAATGGGTGGAAAGAATCCAAATATTATTTTCGCAGATTCGGATTTAGATGAAGTTGTTGAAACGACAATTAAATCAAGTTTTATTAACCAAGGGCAAGTTTGTTTCTGTGGTTCTCGTATTTATGTAGAAGAACCAGTATTCGATGAATTTGTAGAGAAACTTGCAGCAAGAGCAAAACAATTAAAAATTGGTAACCCATTTGACCCAGAAACATTTGTTGGAACACTTATCAGTAAAGAACATTATGATAAGGTAAATAGTTATTTAGATATTGCGAAAGAAGATGGTGGAACATTTGTAACAGGAGGAAAACGACCTGAAGGGTTTGAGACAGGGTATTATTTAGAACCTACTATCATTACAGGATTAGATGATGATTCACGTTGTATTACTGAAGAAATTTTTGGACCTGTTGTTACTGTAACACCGTTTAAAACAGAAGAAGAAGTAATTGAAAAAGCAAACGACACTCAATATGGATTAGGAACATCCATTTGGACGAACGACGTACGTCGTGCACATCGTGTTGGACAGAGTGTAGAAGCTGGAATGGTTTGGGTGAATACATGGTTCTTACGCGATTTGCGTACACCATTCGGTGGTGTAAAACATAGTGGTATCGGACGAGAAGGCGGCATGCACAGTATGGAATTCTTCTCCGAGCTATCTAATATTTGTATTAAAATGTAAAGGGTGATTCCTATGACAAAACAATCTAAAGAAACAATAAAACAATTTGCTAATGCATTATATGAAGCGGAAAAAACGCGCGAAGGAACGAGTCCGTTAACTGAAAAGGCAAGCAATTTAAGTGTGGAAGATGCATATGCTGTTCAATTAAAAAACGTGAAACAAAAAATAGCAGAAGGGCATCAAGTTACAGGTAAGAAAATAGGACTTACTTCTGTTGCGATGCAAGAATCACTTGGTGTTAGCGAGCCAGACTATGGTCATTTACTCGACAGCATGATTGTTGAAAACAATGGTGCAATTTTAAAAGAACAAGTAATGCAGCCGAGAGTTGAAGCCGAAATTGCTTTTGTTTTAAAAGATGATTTACGAGGACCAAATGTTTCTACTTTAGACGTTTTACAAGCGACAGAATACATTGTTCCAGCCTTAGAAATTGTAGATAGTAGAGTGAAGGATTGGAAGATAAAATTACCAGATACCATTGCGGACAATGCTTCTTCAGGACTCTATGTATTAGGAGATCAACCTATTCCTGTAAATAAATTTAATTTGAAACAGGTTGGAATGGCACTTTATCAAAATGGAAAACTATGCAATACAGGTGTTGGTGCAGCTGCGTTAGATGACCCAGCCTATTGTGTAGCATGGCTTGCGAATAAGTTATCAGAATTTGATATTTCACTCAAAGCTGGGGAAGTCATTTTGTCTGGGGCTCTATCGGCAGCAGTAAGTGCAGAACAAGGTGATTATTTACTAGCACGTTTTGCTAATTTAGGGGAAGTTAGTGTACGGTTTACAACTTAAGAGGAGGGATAACATTGTCTAAAGTAAAGGTTGCAATCGTAGGTTCAGGAAATATAGGAACAGATTTAATGATGAAACTGGAAAAATCAGAACATCTGGAAATGTCAGCGATGATTGGTATAGATAAAAATTCAGATGGGTTGAAGCACGCAAAAGATCATGGTTATGAAGTGTTTTATGATGGCATAGATGGCTTTGCTGAACGTGCAGAACTGGCAGATGCAGATATTGTATTTGATGCAACATATGCAGGAGCGCACAAGTATAATGCGAAGGTGCTAGAAAGATTAGGGAAACAAGTACTTGATTTAACGCCGGCTGCAATAGGCCCGTTTATTGTACCATCTGTAAATATGGGGGCACATTTAGACAAAACAAATGTAAATTTAATTACTTGTGGGGGACAAGCAACGATTCCGATTGTACATGCAGTAAATCAAGTTGCACCTGTAGAATATGCCGAAATCGTTGCAACAATATCTAGTGAAAGTGCAGGCCCTGGAACGCGCGCAAACATTGATGAGTTCACGGAAACCACTGCGGAAGGTATTGAAAAAGTAGGCGGAGCGGATAAAGGAAAGGCAATCATTATTTTAAATCCTGCTGAACCACCGATTTTAATGCGGGACACCGTTTATGCAGTTGTGAAGGAAGGTACTATGAAAGAATCGGAAATTGTAGATTCGATTCAGCAAATGGTAGAAACAGTACAACAATATGTACCTGGATATACATTAAGAAGTGAACCGATTATAGATGGCAATCGCGTTACAGCATTTCTTGAAATAGAAGGTGCAGGAGATTATTTACCTAATTATGCAGGGAACTTAGACATTATGACAGCGGCAGCAGTAAAAGTAGCAGAAGGATTTGAGATAAAAAAAGTAATGTCTTAATTCATTTTGAAAGGAGGAAATATCATGGTTGATAGAGATGTTCTTATAACAGAAGTTGCGTTAAGAGATGGTAGTCACGCAGTAGCACATCAATTTACAAATGAACAAGTGAAACAAGTTGTCACAGCATTAGATGATGCGAATGTTCCTTATATTGAGGTATCTCATGGGGATGGCTTAGGTGGTTCATCTGAACAGTATGGTAAATCGCATACAGATGAATTTGAGCTAATAGAAACAGCTGTAAATGCGAGCAAAAATTCAAAAATAGCGTCTTTACTTTTACCTGGAATTGGAACGATTAAAGAATTAAAAACAGCAGCGAAACTAGGTATTAAAATGGCTCGAGTAGCAACACACGTGACAGAAGCGGATGTTTCAAAACAACATTTAGAAACAGCTAAAAACCTAGGCCTTGAAACAGTTGGATTTTTAATGATGACACATATGGTATCTGTACCGACACTTATTCAACAAGCAAAGCTTATGGAAAGTTATGGGGCTGACACTGTATACGTAGTGGATTCAGCTGGAGCATTACTACCACATGAGGTAAGAGAAAGAATTAAAGCATTAAAACAAACGCTAGATGTAAATGTTGGATTTCATGGCCATAACAATCTTTCAGTAGCTATGGGCAATACGCTTGCAGCAATTGAAGAAGGGGCAACGAGAATTGATGGTAGTATCCGCTGTCTTGGCGCAGGTGCTGGTAATACACAAACTGAAGTGCTTGTTGCAGTATTAGATCGTTTACAGATAGAAACAGGTATTGACTTGTACAAGATTATGGATACAGCCGAAGAAATTGTTGCACCTATTTTACAAACACCACAAGAAATAACGAAGGATAGTCTCGTGATGGGATATGCAGGTGTATATTCTAGTTTTAGACTACATGCACAACGTGCTGCAGAAAAATTCGGAATTGACAGTAGAGATATTTTAGTAGAGTTAGGAAATAGAAAAGTAGTCGGTGGTCAAGAAGATATGATTGTTGATGTGGCCGCTGAATTAGCTAAAAAAACATTATAAAAGTATTTGAGGGAGAGAAAAAAATGAGCCAACAATACTTGGATACAGCGAAGTTTTTATATAATGCAGAAAAAGAAAAGAAAGAAATTAAAAAGATTACGTCAGATAAACATCCTGATTTAACGATTGAAGATGCATATGACATTCAAAGACAATTGATCGAACTAAAAGAAGCTGACGGACATAAAATAGTCGGACCAAAAATGGGTTTGACAAGTGAAGCAAAATTAAAGCAGATGAACGTAGAAAATCCAATATATGGATATGTGTTTGACTATATGGTGCTATCTCATGGGGAAACATTGCATATGGATGAATTAATTCATCCCAAAGCGGAACCTGAAATTGGTTTTATTTTAAAGCACGATTTAGAAGGTCCTGGAATTACAACGGTACAAGTATTGGAAGCAACTGAGTGGGTATTCCCGGCAATAGAGATTATTGATAGCAGATATGAAAACTTTAATTTTACATTACCAGATGTCATTGCAGATAATACCTCTGCTTCAAGGGTTATTTTTGGTAGTGATATTAAAAAACCTTCTGAACTAGAGTTAGATCTTGCAGGTGTAACTTTATCTTTTAATGGAAAAGTTGAAAGTTTAGGAGCGGGTGCTGCTGTACTTGGACATCCTGCATATGCCATTGCAAGATTAGCAAACATGCTTGCAGAAAGAGGCGAAAAGGTAAAGTCAGGGCAACCAATTTTATCAGGTGCTATTACACAAGCGATGCTTTTATCTAAAGGTGATCATGTCAATGTGAAAATTGGTGGATTAGGTGAAGTAGATTGTTTTGTAAAGTAAATAAAATATGATGTCATCCGGCATTATTGCCGGATGCTCCATAGAAAGGTGATGTACATGCCACTTATTAATATACAAATGATAGAAGGTAGACCAGAAGAAAAGGTAAATGAGCTAATAAGTAACGTAACAGATACTGTGTCGGAAACTTTGGATGCACCTAAGAAAAATGTAAGGGTTATCATTCAAGAAGTTCCTAAAACGCATTGGGGAATTGGCGGAACCTCTGCAAAAGATTTGGGAAGGTAATAATTTTTTATAACAAAAGAAATTTATTGATTAATTAGGAGTGATCCTGAACATGAAAGGACACCGTTTACTCTTTGAAAACCTTATAGATATTAATCCCCGTACAGGTATTATAAAGATGAACCATCGAAGAATGGCTTTAATGTCTGTTGATGCACTTGGAATATTGAGAAGAGATTTAATCAATGCATTATCATTTCGTCGAGCGAAACATTTTCTACTACGTTACGGATGGGCGTGTGGTGAAAATGACGCAAAAACAATTGAAAAGTTGTTTAAATGGGATTCAGAGAAAGAATTAATTTTGGCTGGACCATCGCTGCATACGCTTGAAGGAATTGCAAATGTAGATCCTGATCATTTACAAATCGAATCACACCAATTTTACTTTTCCGGCTATTGGAGACAATCATTTGAAGCTGAAGAGCATATAAAACATTATCAATTACATGATGAATCAGTTTGTTGGATTTTGATGGGCTATGCAAGTGGGTATCTAACTACGGTATGGCAGGAAGAAATTATTGCGTATGAACAAACTTGTAAAGGTAAGGGAGATTCAAAATGTTACTTTGTGGCTGAAAATTATGATGAAAATAAGAAAGTCCATCAAGAGCTATATAAATATTTTCATACAGAAAATATAAGTAGTGAAATGGATAGAGATTACAAGGAACTGCTCAAAGAAAAAAAATATTTATTGAAAGCAAATGATATACAGCAAACATTATTTGAAATGCACGTAAATGATCGAAAACTAACAACAATAACGGATTACGTGGCTGGTAACTTATGTTGTAGTATGATTGTTGAAGAAAAATCCTTACCAGAACCATTAGCAGTCTCATATTTTAATGAAGAGGATTCAAACATATATAATGAATGGTTGAAAGATAAGCGAGAAACAAATGTAAATGATAAATATGTCACAACGTTCGAATTAAAAAATGAAAATAATAATTTTGGAAAATTAATACTGATTACAAATTACAAACCAAGTACTGAAGAAGAAAGATCCATTGCAACAATCCTTCCAGTTTTTACAGTTTATATGCATTATGAGCAAAGCATTATAGAAACTACCTCTAATAAAAAAGAACAGTTGTTGAACAGTCTGCTGGAAGCTGATTATGATGAAGAAGCAATAAAGCGACAAAGCAGCATTTTAAAAATTGATTTTCAAAAAGATAATCGTGTCATTGTAATAAAAACAGAACCTTCAAATAAATTATTTGAAATATTACAGTTGATACAGGCTACGTATCCTAGTGGCGAAGCTTTCATTAAAAAAAATAAATTGCTTTTTATTATTGATGAGCTGAAAAATCAAGAATCATTACAATATTTCTTATCATCATTACAAAAAAATATCGAAAGAGCATTTAAAAATATAAAAATTTATATTGGAGCAGGAACAACTGTTGATGAACTTTTCAAAATAGCTGACAGCTACAAAAAAGGAGAAAGGGTTAGTGAATTTTTATCTATTATACACCCTTTTAATAGTAGTTACGCTACCTCTGAGCAAGTAGGACCTATCATGTTAATGCTCAATCATACAAATGTTGATGAATTAGTGGCTTATTATAAAAGTACAATAGGTGATATCATAGAGTACGATGAAAAGAATGATGCAAATTTTATTATTACGTTAAAAAAGTATTTAGATTACAATGGTAATTTAAATCAAACTTCAAAAGAACTACATTTATCCATCCCAGGACTTAGGTATCGACTAGAGAAAATAGAATCTTTAACAGATGCAAATATAAAAACGGGCAGAGGACGTTTCGATTTGCAAATGGCTATTGATATATATTTAACAGTACAAGTGATAAATCAACAAAATAAGTTAATAGGAACGGAATAATGAGCCAGTAATAAATAAGAAAAATCAGAATTAATAGTTTTTTGATAGAAAATAGCAAAATTACTATATGTTTTATCAATTATAAAAAGGGAGGAGACTTGGTATATTGATATATAACTTCGAGCAAGCTACTATGAAAGCGCTTAAGTAAGAATGAAAATACTGAAGGAGGAATTATTCAATGGTAGAAAACAACAACAGACCACTAACAGGTGAAGAATATTTAAATAGTTTAAATGATGCTAGAGAAGTTTGGTTAAATGGTGAAAAAGTTAAAAATGTTTAGGAACATCCAGCATTTCGAAACTCTGCAAGATCAATAGCAAGGTTATATGATGCACTTCATGATCCAAAAACAAAAGACATATTAACGACGGAAACAGATACAGGGAATGGTGGATATACACATAAATTTTATAAAGCTCCAAAAACTACACAAGAATTGTTAGAATCTCGTGACGCAATAGCAGAATGGGCAAAATTAACATATGGACAAATGGGTCGTTCACCAGACTATAAAGCATCATTTATGGCGACGCTGGGTGCTGATCCATCTTATTATGCACCTTATGAAGAAAATGCAAAAAAATGGTATAAAGAAGCACAGGAAAAGAATTGGTTTTTCAATCATGCGATTATTAACCCGCCAGTAGATAGAGATAAGCCAATGGAAGCAGTAGATGATGTATTTATTAAAGCGGAAGAAGAAACAGAAGAAGGTATTATTGTAAGCGGAGCCAAAATGGTTGCTACTGGATCTGCGCTAGCACACTATAATTTTGTCGCGAACTATGGATTGCCTGTAGACAATGAGAAAATGGCTTTAGTGTTTATAGTTTCTATGGATACACCAGGTGTTAAATTGATTAGTAGACAATCATATGAGTATCAGGTAGCGACAACTGGATCACCATTTGATTACCCACTAAGTAGCCGTTTTGATGAAAATGACTCTGTATTAGTATTTGAAAAAGCACTTATCCCTTGGGAGAACTTACTGATTTATGGTGATGTTAAGAAAGCTAACGGCTTTTTCGCAGAAAGTGGATTCATAAATAGATTTACTTTCCATGGTTTAACAAGATTGGCAGTTAAATTAGACTTCATGTCAGGATTATTAATTAAAGCATTGAAAACAAATGCAACTGATCAATTCCGAGGTGTACGAGCAAATGCAGGAGAAGTTGTTGCATGGCGAAATATGTTTTGGTCTTTAAGCGATGCAATGGCAATTAATCCTGATGAGGGGCCTAACGGTACTGTATTACCACAAATGATAGGTGGTTTAGCATACAGGGTATTTATGACCGAAGGATGGCCGAAGATCAAAAAAATTATTGAAAGTATTGTTGGAGGAAGTTTAATTGTACAACCTTCAAGTTATCGAGATTGGAAAAATGAAGAATTACGTCCAACGCTAGATAAGTTATACAGAGGATCACACGGAATTGAAGCAGTAGATAAAATAAAACTTATTAAGCTTTTATGGGACGCTATTGGCAGTGAATATGGCGGGCGTCATGAATTATATGAAATTAACTACTCAGGTAATAATGAGGCTATAAGATTTGAAAACCTTGATAATGCAGAAGCAACTGGAGAAGCGGCGTATTTTGAAGAACTCGTAGATAAATGTTTAAGCGAATACGATTTAGATGGATGGACTGATTCAACATGGGTTAACCCTGATGATGTTTCGGTATTTAAATAAAAGAATGTAATAAAGTTTAAATTAAAAATTATTAAATAAATGGAGGCATAAAGAATGAAACCAGAACCAATTTTTGATACAGCACAACTTGCGCACACGGAACTTTATACACCAGATCCAGAAGGAACATTATGGTTTTTTAAAGATTTATTAGGTATGCAAGAATCAACAAGGGAAGGGCAGTCAGTTTACTTAAGAGCATATGAGGATTATTATCACCATACATTAAAAGTGACAGAGGCGAAAGAGCCTGGGATGGGTCATACAGCTTGGCGTGCAAGCTCACCACAAGCTTTAGAAAGAAGAGTTGCGGCACTTGAAAAAAGCGGTTATGGAAAAGGATGGAATAAAGGTGACATCGGACATGGGCCAGCTTATGAATTTATAACTCCCGATGGTCATAATATGGAAATACTTTGGGAAGTAGATTACTATAAAGCGCCAGCCGATCAAGTATCGAAACTTAGAAACCGTCCACAAAAAAGACCTACAAATGGTTTGCCGGTTCGCAGAATTGACCATGTAAACTTATTAGCTAGTGATGTAACAGAAAACAAAAAATTTATGATGGATGACTTGGGCTTTAAACTTCGTGAACATGTAGAGATTGGTGATGGATCAGATGCAGCTGCTTGGCTAAGTGTCAGTCCGCTCGTTCATGAGCTTGCATTTATGGGAGACCAAGGCGGTGGAAAAGGTCGTCTACACCATATTTGTTATTGGTATGGTTACCCAGAAAACGTTATGGATATTGCAGATGTATTTAGAGATAATGGCATTCAAATTGAAGCTGGTCCATTGAAACACGGGGTCAGTCAAGCATGGATTATTTATGTATTTGAACCAGGCGGAAACCGTGTTGAGTTGTTTGGTGATTCAGGTTACTTAATTTTTGATCCTGATTGGAAACCTATTAAATGGACAGAAGATGAGATTGAAACAGCGATTATTTGGTATGGAGACTCTTTACCATCAGATTATTTCCAATATGGAACACCATCAGTAAAGAAAAACTAATTTTTCATCATAATAAAACAATATGCTGACAGTTTTTATAACATCAGCATATTGTTACCTTAATAATTCTCAAATGAAGTTTAAAAGCACTACAAATAGAGGTGTTTAAATGTCCCGTTCATCTTGGCCGATTGTCTGGACAGCTTTTGGAGCAGGAGTTGTTGCAACAATAATTCAGTTTTCCATACCACCTATATTACCACTTTTACAAAATCAGCATGATATTTCATATACAAACTCAGGGCTACTAATGTCATTATTTGCTTTGACAACATTATTAACAGCAGTTCCTAGTGGGTTTGTCATTCAAAAGCATGGTGTTCGAAAAATTGGGGTAATAGGCTTGGCTATTCTACTTTTAGGAATTGTATTTAATTTCTTTAGTACCACATTTTTCTTGTTAATCATTGCTAGAATGATCCAAGGAATTGGATTTGGTTTAATTTCAGTTGCAGCACCTTCAGCAATAGGACAATTTGTAGATCATAAAATAATGAGTTTAGCAATGGGAATTTGGTCTACATGGGTGCCAGTTGGTAGTTTACTAATGTTTTTCGTTGCACCTACAATAGTGTCGAATTTCAAAGTAGAAACTTTGTGGACGATTATAATAATTCTTATTTTGATTGTCGCTTATTTCTATTTAAAAATTATTCCAAAAGAAATAGAACAAAAAGCTGAGGAAGAAATAGAGGACGTATCAGAGACACTTGGGAAAACTGAAGTAAAAAAAGAACTGAAAAACACTAATATCTGGTGGGTCGCCGTTGCATTTGCTTCTTTAACATTTTCTCTTTTTGCTTTTAATACATGGATTCCAACTTATTTAACTGATACGACTTCTGTAACACTAGTAACAGCTTCATGGATTCCAAGCGTGGTATCATTATTTATGATTGGAAGTAATATGTATGCTGGATTGTTTCTTGGTAAATTCAGAAACAACATTATGATATTTATTGTTCCGGCATTAGTGACCGCGCTGTTATGGCCGATGTTTATGATTGAACAATCAATAATATTATATTCAAGTGCTATTTTACTAGGACTATCAGGAGGTTTTGTTCCAACTATCATATTTGCTTCTGCTCCATTATTAGCTAAATCAAAAGAAACAGTAGGTATAGCGATGTCTATCATTATAGTAGGAGAAAACGCAGGAATTTTAATCGGACCAACTATATTTGGTGCAGTACGCGATGTTACTGGTGATTATATAATGAGTTTCTGGCTTTTAACCTTTTCTGGTTTTATCACTTTAATTGCTGCTTATAAGATATGGAAATCTAAAGTATTTTAATAATTTTAAAAGGAGATGTAAATAATGGACGATAGAGATTTCAGAAATGCGATGGGTAAATTTGCGACAGGTGTGAATGTAATAGCGACAGAAAGCGAAGGAAAAATATATGGGATGACAGCAAATGCTTTCATGTCAGTTTCATTAGATCCAAAATTAATTGTAATTTCGATACAGAATGATGCAAATATAAAGGGAAAAATTGAGAAAAGTGGACAGTTTTCAGTAAGTATTCTGTCATGTGAACAGCAAGAAGAGTCTATGATTTTTGCAGGTCAAAAAACAGCTGATGAAGAATTCCAGTTTCATTATTTAAATGGAGTACCTGTAGTTGATGATTCACTTGTACAGTTAGTATGCAATGTATATAATACTTATGTAGAAGGGGATCATAAATTGTTTATTGGACATGTACAAGGTCTTCAAATTAAAGATGGCGATCCGTTAATCTTTAATTGCGGAAAGTATAGAAAACTAAAGGAATTTGAAGAAAATACAACATAAGTTTTGATGAGGAGGAGAAGAGGATGAAAACTATCTTTTTAAACCTTGACAATCTTGGTTATTGGAAGTCAAAATCAAAAAACAACGTAATGGCACTTGGTTTTTTTGATGGGGTACACAAAGGTCATCAACAAGTCATTAAAAAAGCAAAAGAAAAGGCAAACGAAGAAAATTTAGAACTAAACGTGATGAGTTTTTTTCCACATCCTAAGTCTATCTTAACAAACGGAAGAAAAAAAGTAAATTATTTGATGCCAATACATGATAAAGCTGAACAATTGAAATCAATGGGTGTGAATCGATTTTATATTGTAGAATTTGATAAAAATTTTGCGTCTCTATCACCTCAACATTTTGTGTTTAAATATTTATTAAGTTTAAAAACAAAACATGCTGTAGCAGGATTTGATTTTACGTACGGAAAGAAAGGTCTGGGAACAATCGATCGAATTTCTTCAGATTCTCATTATCTAATTGATATATTAAAAGTAGATAAAATAGAATATGAGGGGGAAAAAATAAGTTCTACATTAATTAGAAAAACAATTTCCGATGGGACTATGGAAAAACTACCTGCATTGATTGGAAGAAATTATGAAGTAAAAGGTAAAATGGAAAATAATGTAATAAAAACTAAAAGTTATTATATGTTACCAAAAAGTGGTTATTATAAGGTGAAGATAAAAGCAAATCAAGAAACGTACGAAGCAAGTGTAAAAAATGATATCAAAAATGAAAGATGCATTCTTCAAGAGAAAAAATTATCATCTATGCTTGATGGATTAGATGTATGGATTACTTGGGATGAATATTTGGGAATAAATAACGATGATAAGGTAGATGAAAACGATTAATAATGTAAACGATTTATAACAATATTTGATTTGAATCCAGAATTATATATAAATTAAAAATAGTCAAATTAGAAACTAATTGTGATAATAAATGGAATAATTTTTATAAATTACGATAGATTGTGATATTTCCGTTTTCTATAAACGGTATGGCTTAGGTCATAGCGTCTAAAGAATGCGGAGATTTTTCGTTCAGGGTCTGATACTCTAAAATTTTTCTCGGCAATATATTTATCCATTTTGTTACATTATCAATCTGTCCATTAGAATACTCATGAATTGATTGCCTGTAGATAGATTTATAAATGAACTCGTTAATGTAAATCGTTCATATTTGTTTGATAGTACTAGTTATTTTCACATATGCTTTAATTCATTCGTTTAAAGCACTAAATTTTGCTTTGTTATATTTGGCAAGGTAACTGTTCTTGTGAAATATCTATTAAGCTATGTTCATATTTTTGTGAAACTTAAACCCCTTCTCCCTATAACTCTTTTTATTGAAACGGGTTAATTACTAATAAGCGACATATGCTTTCTATAGTAACTAAGTAAGTGCAATACAAATCCGACTCCCTTAAAGGAAAGTCGGATTTTCGTTTAGAGCTTTAATTCTCCCATACGAAGCAGCTCTACAACAGCCTGTGCGCGCCCTTTGACTCCGAGTTTTTGAATGACATTTGATATATGGTTACGTACAGTTTTTTCAGATATAAAAAGTTCGGTAGCAAT
>Ga0079226_10002376_pt1 | contig 14528 bp, 15 predicted proteins | sample Poulit2014_FD_76345 | JGI IMG/M metagenome (GOLD analysis project Ga0079226, IMG submission 76345) | Agricultural soil microbial communities from Georgia to study Nitrogen management - Poultry litter 2014 | ecosystem: Environmental > Terrestrial > Soil > Agricultural land | place: USA: Georgia... | reverse complement strand
CGCATCCACAGAATCCAGTGCAGTATCTGTTGTATGCTGATCCTCAGGAGCGTTATTCTTTGGTTAGTTTTGTGCTTGGGCCGGGGCAGAGCACACCGGTGCATAATCACACAGTTTGGGGCGTGATAGGGATTTTGCGTGGGGCCAAGATTGAGCAGCCCTATACACCTGCCGCGCAGGGGCCGGGGTTGCAAAAATCGGGCCCGGCAAAACAGTTGATGCCCGGCCAAGTTAGTTGTATTTCATCTGCCACTGGGGATATTCACCAAGTTCGAAATGCATTGAATGACGAGGTGACCATCAGCATCCATCTATACGGTGGAAATATTGGCCGTATCCACCGACATAGTTATGACCCGGACACCGGTGTGACCAGTCCCTTTGTGTCGGGCTATGCTAACCAATGGCTGCCCAATCTGTGGGCCGATTGCGTTTAGTGGGGGCTAGGCACTGCCAGCGCCCACCTTTGGGCGCCCGCCTAGCTTGGCTTTCTTGCTACTTCTAAGCTCTAACAAAGTCACCACAATGCCGCTGGCGCAAATGGTCAAAATGCCCATCCAGCTAAGAAAGTCAGGCAGCTGGCGCCAGACCAGCCAGCCAAAGAAGGCCGCACTGACAATTTTGCTGTAGACGAAAGGGGATAACAAAGAAGCCGGGGCCTTCTGGTAGGCCCGTATTTGCAGCAAATGGCCCAGGGTGCCAAACAGACCAGTGCATAGCATGACCCCCCATTCCAGCCACCCAAAGCTTTTTATCAGGGGCCAGGTGCGCTCTAGCATGAAGGGCATGGTTAATGACATGGCAATCAGGCCGGTAATACCGCTCCAGATCAGGGTGGTAAAACTGTTCTCTGTGGCCAACGTACGGGTAATTGTATATTGTACGGCAAACAGCAACGCAGCCAGCAAGGCAAAGAGCACCCCAACGAATTGCAGCCCCGCACCTGGGCGAATAATCAGCAACACCCCAATAAACGCAACAATGGTGGCCACCCAACGCGATAATTTTGGGGGTTCTTTTAGCACCCAAGGTGCAATGGCCAAAATAATCAAAGGCGCCAGGAAGTTTATGGCTGTGGCATCAGCCTGTGGCAAAAAAAACAGGGCTGTGAAAAAAGCCAATGAAGAGGCCAGCATGGCCAGCCCACGGGCAATTTGTGATTTCAGGCGCTGTGTTTTGACAATTTCAAAACCATAAGTGGGCAAAACCAGACCGCAGACCAGGACAAGATGGATAATATAACGCACCCAGCTCATGACAAAAAGCGGCAGCCCTGCCGCCATAATCCATTTTCCGCTTGTATCTAATGCTGCCAATGAAATCGTGGAAAGCACTAGAAGACCTATGCCTTGCAATGGTTGGTGGTTAGTATTCATGCGGTGAGTTTTTTAGTAGGTGGGACTATTTTTGTTTTGCTTCGAGATCAAGCCGTTTTTCCAGCAGGTTTAACCCCTCGCGTAGTTGCTGAACAGATTCAGTTAGGCTAACCCCTTGGACTTTTTCCTGGTCGGTAGGCATCACACTGTGTAACGCCAGATCGACAAGTAGGTCAATGATTTGCTCGACCGTTAGACTGCCCTGAGGGTTGAACCACCAGGCCCCCCAGTTACACATGCCCAGTAAGGCAAAAGCAGTGATTTTGGGATTGACGTTGCGGAATATCCCATGCTGCATGCCTTGATTAATGACCTCTACAAACCGGTTCAGCAGGGCACGCCTAGATTTCTCGGCGGCCAGGCGCATTTCTTGGGGCAGATATTGTTCGTTGCGTTCGACCACCCGAAATTGCAGTGGGTGCGTTAACACTAGCTGTGCATGCTGGCGGACCAGCAGCCTAAGGGTATCTAGCGGCGCTTGTTGCTGTGCCAAGGTTTCATCGGCGAGTTGGGCAGCCTTTTCAGTGATGGCACTGGTGAGTTTTATCAGGATAGCCTCTTTATTACGAAAGTAGTAATAAATTGCGGTCCGCGTCACACCCAGTAGTTCGGCAATGTCATTCATTCTGGTGCCCGGGTAGCCACGCTCAATGAACAACTTTGATGCTGCCTCCAAAATAGCCCCCTCAAGAAGCTCTCGGCGCATGGATTTCTTTGCTGGCTGGGGTTCGGCTTTTGACATTGTCGTTATTTATTCCTCTGTACGTAAGAGTGCACCTCAATTTTTCGCATATCTTGGAACTAAATGCAAGCTAGACCTGCCTTTCCTCCTTTGCTGAGCAGCGGTTTTGCCGGTCTGTTGTCATTCAGAATTAGGGTTATCCACTAATATGATTGTTTTTTCACATATATGTGAAACTTGTGCTAGATTAATAAGCAAGCATAAACAGTAAAGATGCGAACATTAGATACTTGAAAGGTACGAGGACGATGGCACATAAGCGTTTCTCAAAAGCTGAACCCCAGTCGGTTACCGCGGGTTTTTTAAATACAGATTGGAATCCGCGCAGCCTGCCCAGCGGCGCTCAAACTCAGAATGTCGTGCTCAGAACAGCAGATGGGGCAGCGACAGGGGGGGCTTTGTACACCCCCGAGCAAGACACCGATACGGTGGTATGCATCATGCATCCACGCGAGTTCATGGCTTGTCATTATTTAATACCCGATATCCTCGGGGCAGGATATGCGGCTTGGAGCCAATGGCCTCGTTCGGTGGGCAATGATTTGCGACTAGAGCATGAAATTGCACTTTATGATGTAGCTGCCGGCGTCAGTTGGCTACGTGAAAATGGGTTTAAACGTATCATTTTGCTGGGTAACTCAGGCGGGTCGGGTTTATACAGCTTATATATCCAGCAATCTGGCTTAAGCCCTGCCGACCGTTTAGCGCATACCCCCGGGGGGCGGCTGACCCGGCTTGAGCAATTAACAATGCCCGAAGTAGACGGCATGATCTTCGTTGCTCCGCATCCTGGGCAAGGGGCGCTGCTGCTGTCTTGCATTGATCCCTCTGTCACCGACGAAGAAGACCCTTTTTCCATAGACCCCAGTCTGGATCCCTTTAACCCAGACAATGGTTATGACGCCAACGGCGCAACCAAATATAGCCCTGAGTTCATCAAACGCTATCGGCAGGCGCAGTACGAACGGGTGCAACGCCTCGATGAACAAGCGCGGGCTCTGATTGCCCGGCGCATGGATGCGCGGGCTCGTATGAAGGCAGGGGCCCCGCGAGCAGACGATCGCCTCGTTGGGGCGCATACCCCAGTCATGACAGTATGGCGCACTGATGCTGATTTGCGTTGCTTTGATTTAAGCCTAGACCCATCAGATCGCGCCTTTGGCTCACTGTGGGGGCGCCGTCCAGAGGTGTCTAATTACGGCTCCGTGGGCTTTGGCCGCTTTTGTTCACCAGAAAGCTGGCTCTCGACCTGGTCGGGTATTTCCTCGAATGCTTTGCTCGCCAAGACGCTGCCGGCTTTGCATCAGCCCACCTTGCTTATTGAATACACCGGCGATCAAGCCTGTTTTCCGTTAGTCATACAGCAGCTTTACCAAGATATTGCCTCAACCAACAAACGGCACGAGCGCGTGCGCGGTGATCATCATGGGCGCGCCCTAAGCGCCGGTGAACCTCACGGCCGCGATCTTGCTGGTCAGCTGATCCAAGATTGGTTGCAAACCGAATTTCCAAAATAATTTTATTAGTGTAGGAGTAACTCTAATGAGCACCACGAATTCTACAAAATCTCTCGTTCTTAAAGGGGTAGATCACACCGCCCGACCCACCTGGAAGCTAAAGGAAACGGTGGAGTTCTATCGTGACACAATGGGGCTGCCTTTGGTGCATACCATTTCTGCCCGCGGCTGGGGTCCAGACAACCATCCAGATTTTTTACATTTTTTCTTTGATAGCGGCAAGGGCAGTACGATAGCGTTCTTTTATTATCTGGGCGCCACACAGCCCGCAGAAATGGACGGGCGCGAAAACGCCAAACCCTGGCCCGAAGACTTTATTACAGATGCTACGCACACCGCCTGGTTAGTTGATACCGAAGATGAGCTTATCGAGTGGAAAGATTATTTAACAGCCAAGGGAGTCGAGGTATCGGTTGTTACACGCCACGAGGTGATCGAATCTATTTATTTCAGAGACCCCAATGGCTATTTCCTGGAAATAACCAATAAGTTACGGCCACTGCAAACACGTGACTATGCCGATGCCGACGCCACCCTGTCAGCCGCTATCGAGCTCGAGCAAGAGCGCCGCAATGGTATTGCCGACATAAAAAGTATCGATGAGGTTTGGGCCCGCAAAGCGCAGCGCTTGGCCGGCACCAAAGCAGAAGGCCGGGTACGTATCTCAGTGCTTAATGTCGATGAATTTAAATCTTTGGTCGATGCCGCACGCGAAATGCCTCACTGCACCGTAAGTGCACTAAACGATGACTATTGGCTCATTGAATCAGAGCAGCCCATTGAGTTTGAGCGCAGAAAACTAGGGGTTAAGCCTGCAATTTGGTACGGCTTGTTTACCGGCGGCGTCGATGGCCAAATCACCACCTTTGATCGGGATTTGGTGCGGATAGAGCAGCAAAAATAAACTTTTGTGCCGTAATTTTCATTTTTTGCTGTGATTTTCACGTTAAAGCACACAGGTTAAGTGCAGTACCACATTGATTTTGTTGTACACGGAGGAGATATGAAGCCCATTTTTAATCCCATTCCAGGGGTGCTTTACCACGAGTCAGATGAGGCCGCGCACTATCTGGCCCAAGGGGCTTGGGTGGATAGCTCGGTAGGCGATGCGCTGCGGGCCACTGCGCAGCAACAGCCTACCAAACCCGCGGTGATCACCGAGGATAGAACCATCACTTTTGCCGAGCTTAACGAGCAATCAGAACGCTTGGGGGCTGCTTTGCTGAAATTGGGGTTACAGCCTGGTGACCGAGCAGTGTTCCAGATGGGCACAGTTATTGAGACCGGGATTGCGGTGCTGGCCTGTTACAAGGCGGGGATAATCCCCGTGTGTGCTGTTCCCCAATACCGAGAGGTAGAGATTGGCCACCTGATCAAAAGCAGTGGCGCTAGAGCCCATTTTGTTCAAGGCAGCACGGCTAGATTTGATCTAGCCGCTTTCGCCCTGACCATGGCGCAGAAACATGACAGCGTGGATTATGTCATCAGTGCAGATCCCAATGCCCCGGAAGGCTGTAACACGCTAGAAGCGCTACTGTCGTCTACCTCTTTTACCGAAGCACAGGCTTTGTTAGCCGACGTCAAGGTTGGGCCGCGCGATGTTTTAAGCTTTCAGCTTTCTGGAGGCTCAACCGGCTTGCCCAAAATTATCCCGCGCTTTCATGGGGAATATTTGGCGCATAGCGCAACCTTGGCCAGCCATTACGACATCACCCCAGACAGCCGAACCATCTGGTCGCTGCCAATTATGCATAATGCCGGGCAATTATATGTGTTAATGCCCCTAGTGTATTTGGGGGTGACTTCCGTCTGGATGTCTCGGGTCGATGTCGAGCGCATCCTTGATTTAATCGAGCAGCACCAAGTAACCCATGCCTTATCCATTGGGCCCATCGCCCCACAGATCATCAATTACGAGGCTATTGATAAGCATGATCTATCTTCACTGCAGCTCTTCGTGACGATGACCCGCGCAGATAAGCTCGAAGAGGCCGTTGGCGTGCCTTGCTCTAATTTATATGGCATTACGGAAGGCCTACTAATGGGCTCGGGTGCAGGGGCGACGGCACAGACGCGCCACCGAACCAATGGCAACTCAGGTTGTACACATACCGAAATTCGAGTGCTTGACCCCGAATCAGAGCAGCAAGTAGCGCCAGGTGAGGTTGGCGAACTGTGCTTTAAAGGCCCATCGAGTTTGCGGGCTTACTTTGGTGAAGGCAGCATCAACGAGGGTATCTTAACCAGCGATGGTTTTTTCCGCACCGGCGATCTGGTCACCGAACACATTATTGCGGGCCGCTCTTGCTACGCCTTTGAAGGGCGTCTACGGGACAACATTAACCGCGGCGGCGAAAAAATTGGTTGCGAAGAAGTCGAGGCCTATATCTGCGAACACCCAGCAGTAGCCGATGCAAAATTAGTGGCTATGCCTGACGAACTGTTGGGTGAGAAAGGCTGCGTGTATTTGATTTTACGCCCAGAAAAAGAAGCCCCCACCGTAGAGGAATTGTGCGAGTTTTTGGTTGCAAAAGGCATGGCAAAGTTCAAATGCCCCGAAAGAATCGAATTGGTCGATGAGTATCCGGTGACTAAAGTGGGCAAGGTAGATAAAGCTGTTTTGCGCCAACATATCGCAGACCTCTTGGAACAAGAACAACAAGCCGAACTGAAAGAGCAGCACCATGGTATTAGCCACTGAATACGTTGTCACCACAGCCCCCTTTACCGTTCGACGCACGGTGAAGTGGGGGCACTGTGACCCTGCCGGCGTCGTTTACACCGTAGTTTTTGGAGAATATGTAATCTCAACGGCAGAGCTTTTTTATCAGCACCTTTTTCAAAAGGGCGCCCAACGGCAATCGCAGCGCACCTTTGGAACCCCCACTCGAGCCTTAACCTTTGATTTTCAGCATTCTTTATGGCCAGGGGATAAATTTGATACTGAAGTGCACATAGGGCGTATTGGCGAGCACACCTACGAGTTGTTAATGGAGGCAACTAACCAAGAGGGCAAAACAGTCTTCACGGCTTGCCTCACCCCTATTTGTGTCGCGCCCAACGAGCGCCGTGCCATCGCGATACCGAGTAACTTTCGGGCCAAGCTGCAAAGCTATAAGCAGCAATGCGCGGGTTGAATGTATTTCTTTAGAACAGGTAATAAAACGGAGACAAAGATGAAAAAGTTTTTAAAACTAGCTATGGCATTATCAATTACTGCCACAGGGTTTAGCACCTATGCCGGCGCGACACCACAGCCCGTGCGTTTAGGTTTTATTGCTGCTCAAAGTGGCTCACTAGGGGTGCTTGGAGCGGAGCAACAACGTGGTTTTGAGCTAGCTTTGGAACAGCTAGGTGGGAAACTAGGGGGGCGCGATGTTGAGGTGTTTTATGCTGATTCTCGCGCTACTCCAGGGGTGGCGGTGCAAGAAGTTGCTAAATTGATAGACAAGGATGACGTCGATGTAATAACGGGCGGCACAGCTTCAAACGAAATCATGGCAATAATAAAGCCGATTGAGCGGGCTGGCCTGACCTTGGTAGGCAGCAATGGCGGCCCATCCCCCTTAGCCGGTAAAGATTGTAGTCCTGCATACTTTAGCGTTGCTTTCCAAAATGACCAGTGGAGCGAAGGGATGGGGATCTACATGACAGAAAATGGGGTAGACCGCGCCTATTTAATTGGTTGGGACTACCAAGCGGGCTGGGATCATGTTGGTGGGGCAGAACGCACATTTTCAGGTGAAATTGCAGACAAAGTCTTTACCCCGCAGTCGCAGTTAGATTTTTCAGCTGAGCTGGCCCAAATACGCGCTGCAGATCCAGATGGGATTTTTGCGTTTTACCCTGGAGGCGCAGCCATTGCTTTTGTAAAGCAATATGCTCAGTCTGGTCTAACTATTCCGCTCTATTCCAATGCTGGCTTGATCGATACCTTGTTTTTGTCCTCGTTTGGCGATGATGCCGAGGGGGTAGTCGTGTCAACACACTATAACGCTCATTTGGACAACGAGGCCAATAAGAAATTTGTTGAAAAATTTAAAGAAAAATATGATCGAGTGCCCTCTTCTTATGCGGCCTCACAATATGATGCGGTCATGTTGCTTGATAGTGCCATCGCCGCATTACCTAGCAATGAGAAAGTAGATCGAGAAGCGTTACGCAAATTGATTGCAGATGCTGAATTTGACAGTGTACGCGGACCTTTCGAATTCAACACCAACCATATGCCAATCCAGAACATCTACATCCAGCAAGTACAAAAGACAGAAGATGGCGAACTGGATCTGGCGCTGATTGGGGTAGCAGCCGAAGCGGTCCGTGATCGTTATTCTCATGAGTGCCAGATGAAACCACTATAAATAGGTGCAGCAATGGCATTTTCGACTTTCATTGAGCAATTATTTAATGGTTTTCAGTACGGCATGCTCCTGTTCCTGATGGCAACAGGAGTTACGCTCGTTTTTGGGGTCATGCGGCTGGTTAATTTGGCCCATGGTTCGATGTTTATGGTGGGTGGCTATTTAACTGCAACAACGCTGCAGTTAACCGGTTCATTTTGGCTGGCAGGGCTAGTTGCCCTGATTGCTGTGGCTCTGTTGGCTGTTTTGCTTGAGATTCTTGTGATGCGGCCACTTTACCAGCGCGGCCATTTAGACCAACTACTTGCTACCTTCGGCGTTACGCTCACCCTGAATGAACTGGTTATTTTTCTATGGGGCATGGAGCCAATTTTTATTCGGCCGCCCGCTATTTTTAGTGGGCACACCGAATTGTTAGGCTTCCCATATCCCATATACCGGCTGGTCATTACCGCTGTTGCTATTGCGGTTGGGCTGCTGCTGGTATGGCTTTTGACACGTACAAGATTTGGGATGTTGGTGCGTGCAGGGGCAGATAGCCGGATGATGGTTGCAGGCTTGGGTGTCAATGTAACCCTTCTTTATACCTTGGTATTTGCGCTCGCAGCTTTATTAGCTGGTTTGGCTGGCATGATGGCTGGCCCTTTATTGGCCATACAGTCTGGTGTAGGTGACCCCATCTTAATTCTGGCTTTAACCATTGTTTGTATTGGCGGTTTTGGTTCACTCAAAGGGGCTTTAATTGCTTCCTTGCTAGTCGGCATGTTTGATACCTTTGGGCGCATTTTTGCACCTCAGTGGTTTGGGGCCATGGGCAATACACTGGCAAGCATGATGGTGTATATCCTGATGATTATTGTTCTTTTCTACCGGCCAGCTGGCTTATTTACGAGCGCGGGGAAACAGTAATGAAACATTCGGCAAAACATATCACGCGGGGCAATATTATTTTGCTGCTACTTTTGGTACTGGCATTATTGCTTCCATTTACTGGGCAGCTTTATTACGTAAAGCTTCTTACGCGGATGCTAATTTTTGCAATCGCAGCTATAAGCCTAGATCTTTTAGTGGGTTATATGGGCCTAATTAGCTTTGGGCATGCGGCTTTGATGGCAGTGGGCGCTTATTCTGTGGGAATGCTCGCTTCCGCGGGTTGGTCGTCGGTATGGGTGGTTTGGCCCATTGCTATGGCTGTTGGTGGGCTTTTTGCCTTGGTCATAGGGGCAATCTCTCTACGCTGTAGTGGGCTTTACTTTATTTTTATCACATTGGCCTTCGCCCAAATGCTGTTTTATGGCGCACAAAGCTTGCGCTCATACGGCGGCGATGATGGGTTCGCTCTGGATGCACCGAGCGCAATAGGCCTAGGCCTAGATATGTCTGATTCCGTGGTGCTTTTCTATACCACATTGGGATTACTGCTGCTGGTCTTATATGCGACCCATCGATTGACGAAGTCTCCATTTGGCCAAGTTATTATTGCTGGCCGGGATAACGAGCAGCGGCTAGCAAGTATAGGCGTGCGTTCCTATGGTTATCAATTATTGATGTTCGTTATTTCAGGCGCGCTTTGCGCCCTTTCTGGGGCTTTACTAGCAAATTTAACCGGCTTTATAGCACCTGGTTATTTAGCCTGGATTGTTTCTGGTGAACTTCTCGTAATGGTAGTGTTGGGTTCGGTCGGAACCCTGATTGGACCAGTTTTAGGGGCCATGGTGTATATCGGCTTTGAGCATGCTTTAGCAGATTTGACACCGCATTGGATGCTTATCTTCGGGCCATTGATTGTTATTCGTGTGCTATTTCTGAAAGATGGTTTATATGGATTAGTACGAGGCAAAAGCCAAACCGCGACAAGCCAAAAACAACAAGTTGCAGGAGAGCTAATATGAGTTCCGCTCTTCTTCACTTGGATAACTTATCGAAAAACTATGGTGCATTACGCGTCACGGATCATGTCTCTCTTACCGTACACCCACGTGAAATACATGCACTGATTGGCCCTAACGGGGCTGGCAAAACAACATTAACTGCCCAGATATCTGGGCTGTTGCAGCCTGATTCGGGTCGGGTGTTCTTTCTTGATCAGGATGTTTCCGCCTTAGACGTGGCGGCCCGCTCGCGGCTTGGCTTAGGCCGCTCTTTTCAAATCACTAGTGTCTTTCCAAGCATGACGGCGCTAGAAAATGTTTCTATTGCCGTGCGGGCACATCAGGGACATTGTTTCCATTTTTGGCGAGCAGCATCCAAAGATTTAAGTATTCAAGAAAAAGCTCTGGGTTTGCTTGATAGGGTAGGCCTGACAGAGCTTGCCCACAAGAGGGCAGAAATATTGGCTCATGGTGACCTTCGTTTACTTGAATTGGCAATAGCGTTGGCACCAGCACCTAAACTTTTAGTGCTGGATGAGCCCATGGCTGGTTTGGGCGCTTATGAATCCCAAGAAATGGTCGTGCTGCTTAGTGAGCTTAAAAAAAAGCATGGGATCTTATTAATCGAGCATGACATGGATGCGGTTTTCAAACTGGCTGATCGCATTTCTGTACTAGTTTCAGGAAAAATTATTTGTACGGGCACGGCAGAAGAGATACGCAACAATGCAGCCGTCAAAGAGGCATATCTTGGGGAGGAAGATGCTTAATAACGGTAATCAACAGCCGCTTTTGCGGGCCGAAGAGATATCCACAGGCTATGGACGAGGCCAGGTGCTCTTTGATGTGTCGTTCGAGCTATATGAGAACGAGGTGGTGTCCTTAATGGGGCGCAATGGGATGGGTAAAACCACACTAATCCGAACCATTATGGGCCTGCTACCACAGCGTACAGGCAAGATTATTTTTAATGAGCACATAACACGCTCCATGCCTGTACATCGAATCGCTGCTTTAGGAATTGGTTGGGTTCCTGAAGGCCGAATAATCTTTCCCAGCCTAACCGTCGAAGAAAATCTGCTAGCCACTGCTCAATCAAAACGTAAAGGGCCTGCAGTTTGGGATTTGCAGCGCATCTACCGCTTGTTTCCACGCCTTCAAGAACGCCGAAGAAACTGGGGTAATCAACTGTCTGGTGGGGAACAACAAATGCTAGCTATTGGCCGAGCGTTAATGACTAACCCTCGCTTACTTATTCTGGACGAGGCCACAGAAGGGTTGGCTCCGAATATCCGCCAAGAGATTTGGGCTACTTTGGAAAAAATTAAAAATGAAGGGCAATCGCTATTGGTGGTTGATAAAGATATCAAAGCATTAGGCCGCTTGGCTAATAAACATTACATGATCGAAAAGGGCAGGATTGTCTGGGAAGGGAATAGCTCTGCTTTACAAGCAGACAGCGAGCTTGTCCGTCAATATGTTGGAATTTAATGTAGGAGAACAAACATGAAAATAGTGGTAATAGGGGCAGGGCCAGCAGGCTTGTACTTTTCATTATTAATGAAGCAGCGCTTCCCCCAGTATGAAATTTCTATTTATGAGCAAAACCCAGCCGACGCCACCTATGGTTGGGGGGTGGTTTTCTCGGATGTTGCATTACAGTTTTTAGAAAAAGCCGACCCTGAGTTTTTTAAAGAGTTTACCGCCAAGCACGAACGCTGCGATTATATGGAAATTGTGCATAAAGGGGTGCATGTTCAATTAAAAAACAATCATTTTTCGCGTGTTTCCCGCATAGAATTATTAAATGTTCTGCAAAAAAAATGTCAGGAACTCGGGGTGGAGATTGTTTTTAATACCCGTGTCGATGATTTGTCGCAGTTTGCGCAGGCTGATGTTATCGTGGCGGCAGATGGAAATAACAGCGCCATACGGACCCGTTATGCTGATTATTTTCAGCCTCGCTTTGAAGAGCGGCGCAATATGTTCGCCTGGTACGGGACCAAGCATTTATTTCATCCCGTTTCCCTAATCTTTCGCGAAAATAAAGACGGTATATTTATTGCCCATAGCTACCAATATAGCAAGGAATTAAGTACGTTCTTAGTAGAGGTGGATCCTGAGACTTGGAAAAGAGCCGGCCTACACCAAATGAGCGACGAAGACAGTAGGCGGTATTGCGAAGAGGTTTTCAGGGCTGATTTAGGTGCCAATGAATTGCTTTCCAATCGTTCGTTGTGGTTCTCGGCCAATATAGTTAGCAATGAAAACTGGTACCATGAAAATATTATCTTGCTGGGTGATGCACTACGAACCGTTCATTTTTCATTAGGCTCGGGTTCGCGTATGGCCATGCAGGATGCCATTGCTTTGTACAATGGTTTTGTTAATCATGGTGCAGATGTACAGGCTGCTTTTGCATCTTTTGAGCGCGAGCGGCGCACCTCATCAACGGCTTTTCAAGAGGCCGCTGCACGCAGCTTAGATTGGTATGAAAATGTCGATAAAAAGATGCATCTTGATCCGGTAGAATTCGCCTATGACTACATGAGGCGCACGGGCCGGGTCAGCCACGAAGATTTACGCCAACGCGATCCAGATTTTGTTGAAAAATACGAAGCGCTAACGGCTCAGCACAACTAGTTTTTTACGGGTTTCCTACAAGGAAACCCGTTTTTCATTACAGCCCTATTTATGATTAAATTATTGGGCGATACTTGTCTATAAAGTTCATTGTCGCGCTGGCAGCCGGTAAAACTTATGGTGACGACGCCAGTCTGCCAAGATTATTGCAGGGTTACCTCGGTAAGCGGCATGCCAACAACCAAATTCCCGGTATAGCCATGCACTGAATCACGCCATTGCTGTTCGGTAAATGTGGGGGGCGCAAAGTGGTATAGCACCAGGTTTTTCACCCCTAGCTGCTCTGCAATGGGGCCAATTTCCTCGACTGAAGTATGGGACGCACGGATATGCTCATACAGCGCTTGGCTTTTATCATCGCGTGGCTCTGGGATAAAGCTATCTAACCAGTCAAGGCTGATCACTTCATTAACCAAAATATCGGCATTTTCAGCAATTTTGAGCAGATTGTCAGTAATGGCCGTATCACCAGAAATGACGATAGTCCCCGCAGGGGTAATAAATTCGAAGGCATAAGCGGGATAGTTAGGCTGATGATCAACTAAAATGGCGCGGACACGTACGTTGTCATCAGCATAGATTTCAATAGGTTCCATCTCGGGGGCCACGTCTACGCTAGGTAGCGGTGTCCCTTCGGGAAGGACAATATCATGCACCGAGAAAACCGTATTGGGTGCAGGGAAGCCACTATCACGAATGACATCATTTAAAGCGGATGCATAACCATTAATAAGCTGCTCAATCATTGATTGCGTGCCCGGATAGGGTTCATTTGGGTTGCCAGACCTGCCTTATAATAGCGCTCGTGCCAGCCCCGGCCAAAATTGACTAAATAGCGCGCACCGCCAACAGAAACGACAACAGAAGGGCCACCAAGCGAGTTACCGCGGTAAGATGTTTGCCCTGTCAGGCTGCCTAACACAGTGACTTTGGTTAGTGGTGTTTCATTTGCCAGCACCATTTGTGGTGCACCCCAGCTAAATAAAAGCATTCCCAGAAAGAAATGTCTAAAAGCCTTGAGTAATTTCATATAAATTTCCCATCAAGAAAAAATGGCCAAACTAGGGCGATGCTTCCTGATAAGCTCAGGTCGCATGCCCTTTTATGTGTGCTATTGATGAAAAAAGTGTGCCAAAGACTTATAAACTGCTGGCAAACGCAAGAATTTCGTCTTGAAACTGGCTGCCCAGTAAGTGGAAATCAAGACAATGACCTACCTCAGCGATGATGCCTGTCACCACATGTGGTGAGTTTTGAAATAGGGCAGCGACCTTTTCTTGCTGGCTGATATCCCAAAGTTGCTCATATTGGGCAAGCTTGTAATAAACCGGTACCCGCACCGCCGCCAAAATATCAGCCGCCCTTTCAGCCCACTTTATGATATCTATTGCCTCGGCCCGTGGCATATGGGTATTGGCAATGTGGCTTTGGGCAGGCATATCTGGCGCCAGAGTTTCTGGCGGACCAAACATTAATTGATCTTTCATGGCAACGAGCAGCTCGATATAGTACTGCTGTGGTAATTGCATGAACCCATCGGCCAAAGCCTTTGGCAAGTCTTTGGCAAAACCTGTTGCTATCACCCCTTTTAACGGCCAGCTAGGCCCTGCCGCCGCCATAGGACAAGCAATAACCCCATCCATTGAATGGCCAAGCAGAATGATATTTTCGGCGGGCAGGCCTAACTCAGCCAAAACGTCGGACAACATAGTTGATATTTGGGGGCATTTCTATCGAGCATGAAGGGCACGTCTTCAAATGGTTGGGTCGCACCATAGCCAGGCCTGTCGAGGGCAACAATATTAAATCCAGCCGCACAGGCCTTATCGATAAAAGAATAACCAGGTACGTGGAAATAGGTGCTGGTATAGGTTCCGCCGTGCAACGCCACAAGTGTTTTATTGTTGTTTGAGATCTTGTGGGCCGAACGCCCCACCAAGCCAGAAACCAAGCCTTGAGTGGTTTTTATGTGAGATTCAGAGGTCACTTTTTCCCCAAAATGCAATGCAAGTGCCAGT
>Ga0079226_10002375_pt1 | contig 14532 bp, 11 predicted proteins | sample Poulit2014_FD_76345 | JGI IMG/M metagenome (GOLD analysis project Ga0079226, IMG submission 76345) | Agricultural soil microbial communities from Georgia to study Nitrogen management - Poultry litter 2014 | ecosystem: Environmental > Terrestrial > Soil > Agricultural land | place: USA: Georgia... | reverse complement strand
TGTTAAGGGCAAATGCACTGGCACAAGGTTATTCCGGCGTGCGATTGGAACTTGTTCAACAGCTGATTGATTTTGTAAATGCGCAGATCCACCCAGTGATTCCCGAGAAAGGTTCGCTTGGTGCCAGCGGGGATCTAGCCCCACTATCCCATTTGGCATTAGCACTCCTTGGCGAGGGGGATGTATTTTGTAAAGGTGAGCGCATGAAGGCAAAGAATGCATTGGAGCAAGAGGGGATTCGACCACTTACCTTGAAAGCAAAAGAAGGATTGGCATTGATCAATGGAACCCAGGCGATGACAGCAGTTGGTGTTGTGACAGTGATTGAAATGGAAAAATTGCTTCATCAAAGTGAACTGGTTGCATCGATGACAATCGAAGGCTTACAAGGTATTATGGATGCTTTTGATGCGGATTTGCACGCTGTTCGCGGTCATCAAGAACAAATGGATGTGGCAGGAAGAATGCATTCCTGTTTAAAAGACAGTGGTTTAACTACAAGGCAAGGAGATATCCGTACTCAGGATGCCTACTCTATCCGTTGTATTCCGCAAGTATTGGGGGCATCATGGCAGGCGTTGCTGTATACGAAAGGTAAATTGGAAACTGAAATCAATGCGGTGACAGACAATCCCATAATTTTTTCTGATCGGAACGACGTCATTTCCGGGGGGAATTTCCATGGTCAGCCGATTGCGCTCGCAATGGATTTTTTGAAAATTGGTGTTGCGGAATTGGCGAATATATCCGAACGGCGCATCGAACGCATGGTGAATCCACAATTGAATGATCTTGGGGTACCTTTTCTGAGTGCACAGCCGGGATTAGAGTCCGGTGCGATGATTATGCAGTATAGTGCGGCATCGCTTGTATCGGAAAATAAGACATTGGCACATCCGGCGAGTGTCGATTCCATTCCCTCGTCTGCCAATCAAGAGGATCATGTCAGCATGGGTACAATCGCTGCCCGGCATTGTTATGATATGCTTCAGAACACACGACAGGTCATCGCCATTGAATTGATTTGTGCGATGCAGGCAGTCGAATATCGAGATACGGATAAAATGGCGACCATGACAAGAACCCTGTATGATAAAGCTCGTCGGCTTGTTCCCAGCATTACTGGGGATCGTGTATTCTCAACCGATATGGAAAAATTGGCTGCTTGGCTGAAAGAGTCAATGGACAGTGTGCTTGAAAATGAGAAGACACGATTAGTGTAAACCGAATATCAACATTATATCTAATTGAAAAATAACATTTAAGGAAGGGGAAGGTTTAATGAGTAACGTGAAAGCGAAAAAGGGTTTGGAATTGGAATGTAAAGGATGGGAACAAGAAGCAGCATTACGGATGTTGTATAACAATCTGGATCCGGAAGTTGCGGAAAACCCGGATGAACTCGTCGTCTATGGAGGAATTGGGAAAGCGGCACGCAATTGGGAGGCATTTCATGCGATTGTGGATACGCTGAGGCAATTGGGGAACGATGAAACGATGCTCATTCAGTCTGGAAAGCCGGTTGGGGTATTTAAAACACACGAACAAGCACCACGTGTCCTTTTGTCCAATTCTGTCCTTGTCCCGAGATGGGCGACATGGGTCCATTTCCATGAACTTGATCAAAAGGGTTTGATGATGTATGGGCAAATGACTGCTGGGAGTTGGATTTATATTGGAACACAGGGAATTCTGCAAGGAACCTATGAGACGTTTTCGGCACTTGCCAAAAAACATTATAATGGGACGTTGAAAGGGACGATTACACTTACGGCAGGGCTTGGCGGTATGGGTGGTGCACAGCCACTGGCCGTCACGATGAATGAAGGAGTCGTCATTGCCGTGGAAGTGGATGAGAAACGAATCGATAAACGGATTCAGACAAAATACTGTGACACTGTGGCACATAGTGTTGATGAAGCCGTAAAACTGGCAACGGAGGCAAGGGATGCGGGAAAAGCTTTGTCAATAGCTCTCATCGGGAATGCTGCAGAAGTGCATCATGAACTTTTAAAAAAAGGTGCCACGATCGACATCGTAACGGATCAGACATCAGCCCATGATCCGCTAAATGGCTATATACCTGAAGGGTATGCGTTGGATGAAGCCGCCGCTCTAAGGGAGAAAGAGCCTGAACGTTATGTAGAACTGTCGTCGAAAAGCATGGCACGTCATGTGGAAGCGATGCTTGCTTTCCAACAAAATGGAGCGATTGTATTCGATTATGGGAATAATCTACGGCAGGTTGCATTTGACACCGGTGTGAAAAAGGCTTTTGACTTTCCGGGGTTTGTGCCGGCATATATCCGTCCATTATTCACGGAAGGGAAAGGGCCATTCCGTTGGGCGGCATTATCAGGTGACCCGGAAGATATATACCGGACGGATGCACTGATCAAGGAACTTTTCCCGGAAAATGAAGCATTGATTCGTTGGATTGATATGGCACAAGAACAAGTTGCCTTCCAAGGATTGCCATCACGTATATGCTGGTTGGGCTATGGTGAGCGGGTAAAAATGGGTCAGGCGATAAATGACCTTGTGAAAAAAGGTGAAATATCTGCCCCGATTGTGATTGGACGTGATCATTTGGATAGTGGTTCGGTCGCATCTCCGAACAGGGAAACGGAAGGGATGAAAGATGGAAGTGATGCGGTCGCTGATTGGGCAGTATTGAATGCACTTATTAATACTGCAGCCGGTGGTTCTTGGATATCCTTTCACCATGGTGGTGGAGTCGGGATGGGTTATGCCTTGCACGCCGGAATGGTCGTTGTCGCTGATGGAACTGATTTAGCCCACGAGCGTTTGGGTCGAGTCTTGACAACAGACCCCGGGATGGGGGTCATTCGCCATGCGGATGCCGGTTATGAGAAGGCGATTGATTTTGCCAAGGAAAATGATATTACGATTCCAATGCGAAAATAGAATACCCTGATGTGTGCCGGATCATGTCCATATGATTTCTTGGATTGAAAAAACCGCATGCCGGCTGCACATGATATATAAGGAGGAACGATCGATGCAAGCAGATATACTGATTACAAATATCGGACAACTTTTACCGATGGATAAACAAGGTCCTGTGAAAGGCAGTGCCATGAATGATATAACGATATTGGAAGATGCAGCTATAGCCATTACTGATTCACACGTGACATGGGTAGGCCCAAGGGATAAGGCTACCCAAATCGAGGCCAATCACATCATTGATGCCGGGGGGAAACTTGTGACACCCGGATTGGTTGAACCCCATACACACCTTGTATTCGGAGGATCGCGCGAGGAAGAGATGGCGCTAAAACAGCAAGGCGTTCCATATCTGGATATTTTGGAGCGCGGCGGGGGGATTTTGTCCACCGTCCGATCGACGCAAGAGGCATCATACGACACATTGCTGGAACGGGCGTTATTTCATCTGGACAGGATGGCTATGCACGGGATTACGACGGTTGAAGCCAAAAGTGGGTACGGCTTGAATAAAGAAACCGAATTAAAACAACTGAATGTTGTCAAAGAGGCCAATGCAAAGCATCCTTTGGATATCGTATCCACATTTTTGGGGGCGCATGCCATCCCGCCGGAATATAAAGGGGATCCGGAAGGGTTTTTAGATGAGATGTCAGATATGTTCACGGAAATCAAACGCGAAAATCTTGCTGAATTCGTTGACATTTTTACAGAAACGAATGTATTCAGTGTTGAACAATCACGGCGTTACTTAAAAAAAGCCAAAGATGCTGGATTTGATGTAAAAATACATGCTGATGAAATTGATACGTTGGGCGGGACGGAACTTGCTGCTGAACTTGGAGCTGTTTCAGCAGAACATCTGGCGGTGGCATCAGATGAAGGGATTGAGGCTTTAGCTGCCACAGACACGATCGGAGTCATTTTGCCGGGAACGATATTTTACTTGGGAACGGGAACATATGCTAGGGCGCGTCAGATGATTGAATCCGGTGCAGCCATTGCGATTTCAACCGATTTCAATCCGGGCAGTTCTGTAACGGAAAACCTGCAATTGATCATGTCTCTTGCCGCACTCCGATTGAAAATGTCACCGGCCGAGATCTGGCACGCTGCAACAGTGAACGCCGCACATGCCATCAATCGCGGGCATGAAGCGGGGACCATTGCGGAAGGAAGAAAGGCGGACATCGTTATTTGGGACGCCCCGAATTACATGTATATTCCATATCACTATGGTGTGAATCATGTTCATGTTGTTTTGAAAAATGGGGATGTTCTCTATGAAAGAAAGCCATTATCATAGGATCATATGGGGTGGAACAATCCCTGAAAATACTGCGGATTGAGTAATTCCATTTGGTTATTTAACTGATTTATGAAATAATGGCAAAAGAATCTATAAAAACATTCGGTAGATGCTGCGAAAAAATGATATAGTAAATATCTCTGACAGGGTATAGTGTTGGTTGATGGTTGTATAAAAGGCTCTGGGTATGGTGACAATATCAACGTCGTATCATTTTCCGAATGCATTCAAAATGGGAGGTAAATTGAATGATTGATGAAAAAACGAAGGAAAAGTATGCTGAACTGGCCCTCCGAAAAGGGGTCAATCTTCAGAAAGACCAGGCGCTCATGGTTAATGCTCCAATTGAGGGGGCCGATTTCACGCGTATTGTTGCGAGAAAAGCGTATGAGATGGGGGCAAAAAATGTACATATTAACTGGGTGGATGATGAACTGACACTGTTGAAATATGAGAATGCGCCAGATGAGGTGCTGAACAATGTCCCAGAATGGAAAGTGATGTTGCAGGATAGCTTTGCGGAAGATGGTGCAGCCGTATTATCCATCCGCTCTACCAATCCGGACTTATTGAAAGATATTGATCCGATACGTGTGGCAAATGCAAACAAAGCTGGTGCGGAAGCCATGAAGAACTTCCGCAAATATACCATGAATGACAAAATCACATGGTCGATTATTTCAATCCCGACCGGCGATTGGGCACAAAAGATTTACCCGGGAGAGACAAAGGAAAAAGCAATTGAAAAATTGTGGGACGCTATTGTGAAAATTGTGCGTGTAGACAAGGAAGATCCGGTGGCGGCTTGGGACGCTCATAATAAAACGCTTGAAACAGCCCGTGGCATTTTGAACGAAAAAAATTATCAAAAACTCATTTATAAGGCACCGGGGACAGACTTGGAACTGGAACTTCCAAAAGGCCATATCTGGAAAGGTGGTTCGGCTGAATCTGAAAAAGGGATCACATTCAATCCGAATATGCCGACAGAGGAAGTATTCTCTTTGCCCCATAAATATGGTGTAAATGGAACAGTTTCCAGCACCAAACCATTAAATTATGGAGGCAGTCTGATTGATAACTTCACCCTGACATTTAAAGATGGGAAGGTAGTGGATTTTAAAGCGGAACAAGGCGAGGATACGTTAAAGCATTTATTGGACACGGATGAAGGGGCACGTCGTTTAGGTGAGGTGGCACTTGTCCCCGATGAATCTCCGGTTTCTCAATCCGGCCTGATTTTCTATAATACGTTGTTTGATGAGAATGCATCGTGCCACATTGCGCTTGGGAAAGCCTACCCAACAAACTTAGAAGGTGGTTCCGCGATGTCAAATGAGGAATTGGATGAACATGGGGTCAATGATAGTCTGACACATGTGGATTTCATGATCGGTTCCGATAAACTAGATATTGACGGAGTGAAGCAGGATGGAACGACAGAACCTGTTTTCCGAAATGGGACATGGGCACTGAATGTGACAGGTCAATAAAATAGATTGGAATAAAACAAGCTATGCAGAGGGGTATCCTTCTAGCATAGCTTGTTTGAACTTCTTCCAAGGTCATTAATTGAAGAAAACGTATTAATGAAAACCCCTTAGATTAGTATGATTCAATGGAATGAATGACTAACTTAAGGGGCCTCAATCTCTAAAAAACATGTTCTACCTGTATGTGGGTATGGATTATTTATTCACAGTTCATAGTGACAGCAAAGGAATCAGTTGTCTTGATAACGTTCAAAGGCTTCTTTTTGGACATCCATATATTCTTCAAGTCCCATATCTTCCAGGGATTTTTTATATTTTTCCCAATTGGCGTCATCCAATGGTTCATCACCGGCAATAAATTTATCTCGCATTTCCTCAACATATTTTTCAATATCACTACCGGCGGAACTCATATACTTATTTTCATCATTCGTATATGTGAATTTTGACCAAATTTCATCAGGAACATATGGTTCGATTTTATCAGCTGCTTCGATGGAGGCATCTGATGCCTCGGAGCCACTGAAATAATCTTTGGTAACGAGTCCGGGAGGGTTGACACCAGGCCAAGGAACATATTCTGCTATTGCTTTCTCTTGATGTTCGGCATTCTCAATCTCATCCGTATATTTATACTCTCCATCCTCTTCTATATAGGATTCGCCTTCTATCCCCATATACATCAATTTTCCGCCCTCATCACCATAGAAATAGTCCATCCATCTGACGGTTGCTGCGGGGTTGGGATTTTCGATAGTGATAACAAACTGTCCGTTATTGAACAGTGGTGGGATCACACCTGTATACAATTGATCACCATTTGGCCCTTTTAATGCAGAAATGCTGTCAAAATCCTCGCCTTTCCCTCCAAATGTGAAGGAAGGATCATAAAAGACTGTACTTGCATATTTTCCATCGGCTGCGTTCGCCATATATTGACCCCATTCTATGGAGAAAATATTTTGTTCAATCAGCTTTTCATCATATAGTTTATGAATATATTCGAGCATTTCCCGGTATTCATCTGATGTTGGGACAAAACGGAGCCCATCACCATCTGGATCTTTATCAATAAAATCGGCACCGGTATTATTCAATCCAAATGCTCCTTGTAGCCAGGAAACAAGATCCCCCATATTCACACCACTGTATGGGATGACATCTTCATCTGTTTCCTTCACAGCTGTCAAAAAGTCATAAAATTCATCTGTTGTTTCAGGTGCATCCATGTCTAAACGATCGAGCCAAGTTGTATCAATCCACGGACGTGCACCGATCCGGATAGATAAAAAGTCAGTCGATCTTAAACCGGGCATCGAATAAATATTGCCATCCGGAAAAGTCATACCCTTTTCAATGTTTGGGTCCTCGTCCATTAGTGCTTTTAGGTTAGGGGCATATTCATCGATTAAATCATTTAAAGGAAGGAACACACCTTGCTCCCCATATTTAAATAAATCTGAATTTGAAAGATTGGCCGCAAAAAATGCATCAGGCAGTGTTCCTGCACCCAAGGTCAAGTTCCGCTTTTCTTCTAGGCTTTCCATGGTGACTTGATCCGTCCAATTGACATCTATATTTGTCATTTCTTCATATTTGTTCCACGCCGGAAGATCGTTCCAATCTATATCTGAATTTATCTCCGCTTTTGCAGTAAACATATCGATGGTAATCTCGTCATCAACAATAGGAAAGTCGCTTTCATTGACATTGTCTATTGTTTCCTGATCTGTTCCATTTTCATTGTCATCTTTTGAACCACTGCAGGCAGTAAATGCAAAGATTATAATCATTAAAGCAAAAGTAAATAATAGTTTATTTGATTTCACCTATTTTCCCCCTCGTTCTTATTATTTGAATCTTGTATAACGCTAAAAAGAAGTTCATATCCTATCCATTTCAAACGTTGTGACAGACAGATGGGCATCTGTTAAAACACTTTACTGCCCTTATGATGAAGGTGTAAGGAAGGTAATCAATCTCCTATGTAAACCCTTTCAAAAAGGTCACATTGATTTGAATGTCTGCTCCGATATGAACGTTCTGTTAGATGGCCCCCTTTACGATTACTTTATTAATTTTATTAATTAACCGTTTTCATTATAACAAGCGACCTTCTAGGTGTCAATGTATACCGTGTTTTGAATTTTTGTATGAATGCCTACAACATTCAAGAAGCCTAACCCAAGATAAAACACCCGAAAATCCATATTTATAGATAGGATGGTTCACTTTATTTGTGTAACACCCAATGCAGAATGGTTCCATAATATCATTTCGATCATGTCCGCCTGTGATTCTTTACATTCGATGATCAGAATCACTTTCGGTTTTGCTGGTCTGCTCAAGGTTACTTTCCGTCTTTTCCTGAAAATCAGCCTGATGCATACGCCAAGGATAAACCCGAATAATGCACTGATCAACCCCCACAGTATCGGTCCCCATGCAAGTTTAAAGCCGACGCTTGTTCCAATGACTGAAAAGGCTACCGCAAGTGCCATGCCTATATCGATCAAAGATGTGCTATCGGAATGGTGAATGGGATCCAATAATTGTGTTGTCTTCATCCGGCTATCAAGGGGTACCGCGAATATGGATGCCTGATTTACTCCGTATTTTTCCAATTTTGATATTGCCATTTCCAAATAAACATGATGATCGAATAAGGAAAATAATTGCATGTCATCACCGTACCTTTTGTCCCTTCAACACACGGAAATCAGTGTGTTGATACTTTTTCTTTAAAAAGTGTTTCTGTTCTCTATCGAATAATTTATTATTTTCAACGGCATTCGTATAGGCATCAAACATGGCAAATCCGTATGTGGAAGGCAAAAACAATAGCCACTTGGGCTCCAAGATGCTTGTTGCGAACTGGATGTCGCCTAGAATCAAGAAAACGAAAGCCTCGAGCACATTGGAAAAGTAAAAAAATATCAACACCCAAAAAATGATGAAATAGGCACTTATTAAACGACCGATATAAAGATGCCCCAATCCTGGCATGAACAGTGACCACAAAAGGGCCATGGCAGGGTTTTGCTTATCCAATGTATGTACCTTAAACGATCCAAGGCTGAATGTGTTATAACGATGTTGTTCATGTTCCTCCAACACACTGATGTTGTTTAAATCGATAGTTGTCCGATAACTGTCCCAAATGGTAAATAGATAAACAGGCATATAAATGATTAACCACCTGGTGTCAACAACACTGATGACTGAAGACATATCACCCTGAAACATGTAGATGATACCAAGGTTTATGTTTGCGTTGATATTGATGAATATCTCCAGGACAACTAATATCAATCCGCGTATTTCTTTGGATAATAACATATGGCCAAAACCGGGAAACGCCGCACTCCACCAGGCAACGATATACGGGTTACGTAAGTGGTGCTGTGTGATGCCAAAACTATCTACATGTGCCTTATATCGCCCGGCCGTATTGTCGTTTGAATAATTCTGCATAGAGAAATCCCCTGTCTTATTGACCCTTATATTAGGTTTTCCTTAACATGGGCTTTTATGCTTATTAACATGGGTGAAATGAGAATCTGCATATATATGCGTGAATTACAAAACCTACACTTATATGTATTGGAGAGAAAATACCATGTCACATGAAGATATAAATAAAATCATTGAGTTATATAAGAAGGTATCTGCGTTGCAAATAGAGGCTTATTGGGAAACCATCATTTTTTCTTATCAATGGTGGATTCTTGTATTGGGAAGCATCATTCTTTGGGGTGTCTGGATCAGGTTAGTGGATAGACGACACTTACATATCATCATATTAGTAGGCTTTATGACGAGCATGTTGGCCATACTTTTGGATGATTTCGGCTTGTCACTTGTTCTGTGGATTTACCCATATATGCTAACACCGCTTACCGGTAGACTAAATGTAGTTGATTTGGCCATTATTCCGGTGGTTTATATGCTCTTATATCAATATGCAAAAAGGTGGAAAACCTATTTGATCAATCTTTTTCTGTTATGCTTATTTGCTGGTTTTGTGGCGGAACCTGTTTTTGAAAAGTTGAATTTGTATATAACTTTAAAATGGGAACATTGGTATTCAATTCCAATCTACTTCATGATAGGCATATTTGTGAAGGTGTCCGCTGATAAATTGGATAGGCATGTACGGACGCAATCAAATGGTGTGGATAGGAGTGCAAAAAAGTAGGGATGGGGGATGACGATAGGGCTTGCTTCAAATGATGGGAACCGAGTTACAGATGCAAAGTGCGAAGTAATTTTCTCCATTTGTTAATTAAATTTGAAGTCACTGATATAAAATCTTTTTAAAAATAAAAGCAAAAACGGTTTACATTCTCCACATTCGCATATAGAATATCTTTATATTTGAAAGATTTTCTTTGTAAGAATGGGGGTAGCAAATGGTTTCGTCCATATTGTTTGAAATCATGTTAATCGGGTTGCTTGGCATTGGATCGCAATGGGTTGCTTGGAAGTATCGGATGCCGGCAATTGTTGTCATGTCCGTAGTCGGATTATTAGTCGGTCCGGTGTTTGGTATCATCAATCCGGAAGCGGATTTTGGTGACTTATACAGTCCGATTATTTCTGTAGCAGTAGCTATTATATTATTTGAAGGCAGTTTAAATTTAAACTTTAAGGAATTGCGCGGGCTCGGGAAACCCGTATTCCGGATTTCGACAATTGGTGCATTTATCGCATGGATTCTTGGATCGTTGACAGCTCACTATATTGCAGGATTATCTTGGGCTGTGGCGTTTGTCATCGGCGGGTTGTTCATAGTGACAGGCCCGACTGTTATTTTGCCGTTGCTCAGACAATCGAAGCTGAAACCAAGACCAGCGAAGATTTTGAAGTGGGAAGGCATTATCGTTGACCCGATTGGTGCATTGCTCGCTGTATTTGCTTTTGAAATTATCACGTATATAACAGCAACAGACCCAGATGGAACAGCACTCATTCTGTTCTTTGCGGCGTCCATTTTCGCAGCGTTCCTTGGTTTTATATGTGGACGTGGAATCGGCTGGATGTTCGAATTCGGTTTAATTCCGGAATTTTTGAAATCGCCGGCTGTATTTATTGTTGTGATATTCAGCTTTACATTATCAGACACCATTGCACATGAAACAGGGCTACTCGCCGTAACTGCAATGGGGTTGACGCTTGCCAACATGGGGATCAACTCAGTACAGGATATGCGCCATTTCAAGGAGAATATATCGATATTGCTGATCTCGACCATTTTCATTATGCTGGCTGCTTCATTGAAAGTGGATGTGTTATTGCATATTTTCACTCCGAATATCATTGGCTATGTGTTATTAATGATGTTTGTCGTCCGCCCGATTTCCATTTTTCTTTCGACTATCGGAACAGGCTTGTCTTTGAATGAGAAAGCCCTTGTCGGTTGGATTGCCCCGCGGGGAATTGTCGCCTTGACGGTGTCGGGATATTTTGCATCTATTCTGGCTGATTCGGGGTATGAGGATGCTTCGCTAATTACGACATTGACATTTGGATTGGTATTTTTTACGGTTGTTGCCCACGGTTTTTCCATCAGCTGGTTGGCGAAAAAATTGCATTTGTCACTGGAAGGGCGTCCCGGTGTCATTATTATCGGAAGCAATACCTTCACAGTGGAACTCGCCAAATCATTTATGAAGACAAAAACACCGGTTATCATTGTGGATGAGTCTTGGGAAGATCTGAGGTTGGCGAGGGAATCGGGGGTACCGTTCTATCATGGGGCCATGCTTTCGGAACAAACTGAATATAACTTGGATACACTCCCGTATGAATATTTGATCTCGGCGACTGAATATCATTCCTATAACGCGCTGATATGTACGACATTCATGCCGGAATATGGGCGTACAAATGTATTTCGTATCAGTCCATATATGGATATTGATTTGAATACGGGTGATACTGTTGCAAAAATAGGTGGCAGAATTCTGTTCAAGGAAGACGTTACTTTAGATGATTTGAATCAAAAAATAGATGCAGGTTATGTATTTAAACATACGACACTGACGGATAAGTTCAATTATGAACAGTACAAAAAAGAAAAAGACGATGCATCCATTTTTCTATATGTCATCAAACCATCCGCAACCTTGCGATTTTATTCTGAGGAGATCAAACTGAATCCGGAGGCAGGGGATGTCATTGTCAGTTTGATACCACCAAAAAAGGATATTGAAAAAGTTCAGGAAAAATTGGAAACCAAAAGAAATAATGGTGACGTATAAATGACGATTTGATATGCAAAAGGGGCCATTCCATATGAGGAGGCCCCTTTGCCATTGTGCAATTTTTTGATATGTGATATCAAACGGTCACAGCGGTATTTGTTTTATGATAGAATTCGATGAAATTTTCGATGACCGTATCAAGAAATTCAATTGTTCCGCGATCGGTCAGATTACCTGACATATCCATTTTTTCATGGATTGACCCGATGTACACTTCATTTCCCGGCAGCAAAATAGGTGATAAGGCCGGATTGGACAATATATCTCTCAAATGCATCTGTGCCCGAACACTGCCAAGAGTACCCTTTGATGATCCGACAATGAATGCCGGTTTGTTTCGAAGTGTAAATTCACCACCTCGCGAAAGCCAGTCGATGGCATTTTTAAGTGCTCCTGGGATAGAATAGTTATATTCCGGTACAGCGAACAAAACAGCATCCGAGTCTTTCACATCTGCTTTGAATGCTTTTACCGTTTCAGTCGGTGTTTGTTCAATGTCGATTGAAAACGTGTCAATGTCATTGATGAATACTGGTTGGATATCCAGTTGTTCCTTGTAACGCTTCTTCATATAGTTAACCAATTTCAGGTTATTGGATGTTGAACTTGTACTGCCTATAATTGCTTTTACTTTAATGGCCATGTATGAAAAACCCCCTTTTCAGTTTGAAATCAATCTATATCATATAATGGGTCGAAACTTTGTTCAACAAAATTGCTTTAATGAAAAGGAAATAATTTATGAAAAGGAAATAATTTGCTACATAAAATGATAAAACAAGATGCTGGTTCAATTGAATATATTTTTATTTCACTAAAAACGGTACACGGTCATTCGTTCACGACCAGATGTCAGTTCGATCAGACATCTGTTTAAATCAGCAAGTGTATCAGGCGATTATCCGTTTCAAACGATTAGGTGCTAGCTGGTCGAATGTTTGTTCAAACCGATAGGAGCAGTTCATTATTGATTTTTTCATTTGTATCTTGGCTTGGTTGGATACCTGTTCTCGTATCGCGAGGAATATTACCTGATTTACCCCTTCAAGCACGGATGCTTGTGTAGGACGGGATATCCGCAACGGTATCGGCCGCTTTAACAGCATTCAGTATAGCTTTTTCCATCACGTTTGCCGCCATATTTCCGATGACATCAACTGAATAGGATCCACCACCGGACGCAAGCGCAAATATAGTATCCCCATCTGCCATAGTATGCGCGGGATAAATGGTTCTTGCCAGTGCATTTTGAGTCACTTCAGCAACTTTTTTCGTCTCCGCTTTTGTCAATGTTGCATTCATGGCGACTGCTCCGATGGTTGTGTTTGTACCAGGTTTCATCTCTCCAGCCATTTTCTCCAACAGTCCGATACTGTCCATTGGTTTGCCTGTTCTCGAATCAAGCGGACCGGCAATAAGGTTTCCCGTCTTCGGATCCCTGATATCACCAAGGGCATTAACTGCCACCAAAGCACCAACAACAAGTCCATTACTTAATCTCATGGAGGCACTGCCGAGTCCACCTTTCATGCAATGTTCAGGGCCGGCTAATTTTCCGATAGTGGCACCGCATCCTGCACCGACGTTTCCAAATGGGAAAGCGCCTGTCGTTGCCTGTTTTGCAGCTTCATAACCCATCTGTTTATCCGGGCGAATGTTTTTATCCCCAATTTGTAAATCGAAAAGGACCGCACTGGGAACAATCGGCACCTTCAGAACACCTACATCGAGACCTATATTCTGTTCTTCAAGATATGCCATGGTACCGGACGCTGCTTCCAATCCAAAAGCACTTCCTCCTGTTAAACAAATGGCATGAACTGTATCGACGGCATTGATTGGATCTAATAGATCTGTTTCGCGTGTTCCAGGTGCAGAACCACGTACATCGACACCACAAACAGCGCCTTCTTCCATGATGATGGAGGTGCAACCCGTTAGTGCGTTGATGTTTTCACGATTTCCAACTTTGATTCCGGGTACATCTGTTATGTTTCCATATGTCATATTGAATTACCTCCTTTTCAGTATTTAAATGATTGTATTTCCTTCGAATAAAAAAAGACCCCGATGAACGATGGAACCCAAAAAACTAATTTTCGGCACTCACCACTTATTAGGGTCATTTATTTATAAATACTTTCATTTTTTCGATAACAATCGCTTTAAGCTGGCGATTTTTTCTTCCAATTGGATTAACTGTTCTTCAGCTGAAGACACACGTCCACCAACAAATTCTAATTTATCCATATCTTCTTGAATACGTATATAATCTGATTTCAATGTTTCGATTTCTAATTCAAGTTCCTCTTTCGTCATACCTACCACTCCTTACCCCATTTTAGACATGAACTTCGCCAAAAAACAAGCGATTAGGATAATAAAAAACGCCACATCTGTCCCCCGGAAATAGTTTTAATTATAGACTGTACGACATTTGTTTTTAATAATGTACTTGATCGAGCATCGGTCGTTCCTGCATAAGCGGGTCCGT
>Ga0079226_10002374_pt1 | contig 14534 bp, 20 predicted proteins | sample Poulit2014_FD_76345 | JGI IMG/M metagenome (GOLD analysis project Ga0079226, IMG submission 76345) | Agricultural soil microbial communities from Georgia to study Nitrogen management - Poultry litter 2014 | ecosystem: Environmental > Terrestrial > Soil > Agricultural land | place: USA: Georgia... | reverse complement strand
TAATAATATGGGGCATTAGCTCAGTTGGGAGAGTGCTTGCGTGGCACGCAAGAGGTCATCGGTTCAAGCCCGATATGCTCCATCCCTCTTAAACGCTTATACATCTAGGTGTGTAGGCGTTTTTTACTGTCTAAAATTATTATAAAAAGGCTTATATTGTTGTCCACATGTTGCCCAATTTAAAAATAAAAGAAAAAAACACCATATAATGATGTTTAGTTATAATCCTCAGCGATTAGATCAGCAATTTCCCTATCTTCTTCTATATAATGCCCGTATATGTCCATTGTGGTAGTTATTGATGCATGGCCAAGGTATTTAGATATTTTATTCACGTTACCACCTTTATTTATTAAACCAGTAGCGAAAGTGTGGCGCAGATCATGGAAGCGAATCTTCTTCAATTCATGACGTTTTTGGAATCGCGACAGCCATCTACTAGGTACGTTTTGGTGTACCGGTTTCCCCATATCGGAAGAAAACACAAAATAATACTTTCCGCCTTCCCATAATTCCGCAGCTTGCATACGGTCAGAACGTTTTTTTGCAATTTGTTTCCTTAATTCCTTCATTAGATCAACGGGAATTCCTATTTTACGTACAGAGCCTTTTGTCTTTGGTTCTTTTAACTGGTAATGGTTTTCCTTGGTGTAGCTTAATGAATGTCTGATATGGATTGTATTCTTATCCGTTTTTACATCATCCCACTGCAAGGCAAGTATTTCCCCTTTTCGCATCCCTGTCTTTAATGCAAGTTTAGAAATTAAGGCTTGTTGCTTATTAGGTTCTTTATCGAGTAATTCATAAACTTGTTTTAATTCATCAGCATTATAAACTTGTCCAGCTTTATATTTTACCGTTACTTTTTCCACTTTATCCATAGGGTTTTTCTTTATTAAATCATTATCTCTAGCCAATTTAAAAATGCCATTTAATAAATTATGGTGCTTTTGAATTGTGGAAGTGGATAACCCTTCATTTTCCAAGCCTTCCATAAAATCATTAATGAACACATGTGTTACATCTTCTATTTTAAGATGCGAAAAAGCATCTAATACCCTGCCATCTAATAAGTAGGTGTACATTTCCATAGTCTTAGGAGCAAATTTTTTATTAGCGTGTTTCTTCCACACTTCCACAAACTTATGAAACTTAGTATTAGATGGTGCTACATATTCCCCTTGTTCTACTTCCGTAATGAATGCAGCAAGTTTCTTTTTAGCTTCACTTTTATTTTTAGCCTTAACTGTACGTGTTTTGCGAATACGTTTACCTTTAGCATCATATCCCACATGGTATACAAGTAGGTATGAACCATTTCCTCTATCTTGTATATGTCCAGCCATTTAATCACCTTCTTTCAGTGCTTTTAATACTTTTAGAAATAAATTATCTGCTTCATCATCGTTTAATGGTTGTTCCGAGTTATGAAATATGCCCAACAATACGTTAATAACATTTGCCATTAAAAGACTTTCAGTATAGTTAAGTTTTCTCTTTTTAGTAAAAACTGGAGTCCCTACTAAAATATAGTCATATATATCTTCAATATTTATCATGTTGGGAGCGTGTTTTGAAATATTATGCAATTCGTTACTTAAATGTTTAGAGAATTCATATTCCTTTTTGTTTATTCCTCCCTCTTCATAAGCCCATCGGAACATTTCTTCGTATGGAATATCATCTACTAATCCGGATATATATAATAGTGTAAAATAAGGAACGTCATAATAACTAGCTATTTTCTTTAAAATTTCTGGTGTAGGTTTTCTTTCCTTCTTTGTTCTGGGGTCATAACCCTTTTCTAATGTGCTTAAATAAGCATGGCTTATTCCTATATTTTCCGCAGCACTTCTTATTGATTCATCACCTCTTAATTTCTTTAAGGTTTCTCCTAATTTAGTCATTTTAATCCTCCTTTGTGAAAGAAGCTATATTTCATATTGTAAATCACGGTTGACAAAATGGCAAGTTGTAGTTTATACTCTTTTTAGGAGGTGTAAATCATGGTGAACAACAAATTAAAAGAAATTAGAACTAAAAGAGGAATGTCTATTTCTGAATTGGCCAGGCGATCAAAATTAAGTCGTGTCACAATTAGTAACATAGAGAATGGATTAAGTAATCCTAAGGCAACAACAGTTTTATCAATATGTAAGACACTTGGAAAAAATCCTAATGATATTTTTTTTAACATCAGTGTCAATCAGGGTGAACGGGAGGAGGTGAAACAATGAACAAAATTAATATAGATAAACTTAACCTAGATGAAATGTTATTGAGGGCTGAAATGACCACAGGAATATTGCAAGTAATTTATGCATTAAAAGAAGTTGATGACTATAGCAAAGATGATGCAGCAGAACAATTATTAAAGTTGTTAGATGAAAATGAGTTATTAACAGAGATTAACAAGTAATGTTCCGGTCAAAAGGTAATAAAAAAAGTGACCGTAAACTTTGAAAGATCAACATTTAAGTGATTACCAAGTCAATTACTAGGCTGGTAATGAGGTTAGCAAGCTGTCCAGTAAATAGGAAAGATAAAGGGGAGGAAATAACAATGGAAAACACAAGAGACAATGTATTTGAATTAGATTGCGTATTAGGTTCGATAAGTAATAGGAAAGAAGCAATAAACAATATTAATGTGGTGCTAAGTAATTTAAGAGTAAAAATGGACAATATGGACATTGATCGTTTCCAGTATTATTTTAGGGAATTCCACACCAACATTAAAATATTAAGTGATTTACTTAATTATACGATGGATGAATTAAATGCAGATTATGAAAAAGCTGAAAGGATTAAAGAACAATTATTTGATGAATATTTTAGAAATGGAGATGAAAGCAATGAGTAAAACAGACCGTTATATTTTCAGTATGTTTGTTGCTATGTTGGGGTTTATGTACTTTGCTTTAATTAATGCTTAAAGGGGGTTGTGAATAATGAATATAAATATTGAACCAATTAGAAGAAGTACATTAGATGTGAAAGAGGTAGCTGAATATTTAGGTATTTCGGTGGATATGGTTTACATCCTATGTAGAGAAAGCAGAATTGCCCATTTCAGAATAGGTAGAAGGATTTTATTTAAGAAGGATGCCATTGATAAATGGATTGAAGCGCAAATGATTGAAGGTAATGGGTATGAATAGTGGTGCAGGGCTGCAACCCGTAACACCACACACCATATTATAACGAAAGGGGGTTTCCCTTATTACTATTAATTCTATTATAACCCAAAAAGGTAAAACTTTAAACCATAAATCAGCAATTGCATACGCAAAATATTTTAAATGGGCTGTATTCCCAGTAGTGCCAAAAGGTAAAAATCCACTTACTAAAAATGGGTATAAAGATGCTACTAGGAATATTAAACAGATTAATGAATGGTGGGATAAACACCCTGATGCAAGTATTGGCATTCCTACTGGTAAAATAAATGGATTTTTCGTTTTAGACGTTGATATAAAGCGTAACGAATACGGATATATAGTCGTGAATGGATTTGAAACATTAGAAACCTTGAATACCAAATACGGGGATCTGCCCGATACGGTTATACAAAAAAGTGGATCCGGAGACGGTAATCATTTCCTGTTTAAATATTACAATGGCATTAAAAATGCAGGAAATATTCTCCATGGACTGGATATAAGAGGGGATGGCGGTTACATAGTCGCTGCCCCATCTATCCATGAAAGTGGTAATAAATATGAATGGGAATTAAGCAGTCATCCGGAAGATACAGAAATTGCAGAAGCTCCACAGTGGCTTATAGATATAGTTAAAAAAACAAAAGGGCAGGACAAAAAATATAAAGCGAAGCCAGTAACCGAATATTTAAGAATATTGCAGGGTGTGGATGATGGAGAACGCAATAACAGTCTAATGACTTTGATCGGTCATTTATTAGCAAGAAATATCCACTATGCAGAAGCATTTGAAATTGTTCATATGTGGAATGAAAACAGGGTCAATCCACCACTCCCCGCAGATAAAGTTACAACAGCATTTAATAACATTATGCGAAGGGAAACGGAAAAGAGGTGACAGCATTGATTCAACTAGATTATGAAGCAGGGGAGAAATTAGAACAAAAAAATAATTTAATTAATTTCGAAGGAAAACCTAATTTAGTATTAACTAAAAAGGGGACGGTAAAAAAACTAATTTCAAACTTAAGGGAAATATTGCTTCTTGAACCGAATTTAAATGGCATAGGTTTCAATGAATTTACACAAGAGATAACAATTAATGGTGAAGCTATCACAGATGAATTTATAGCAGATTTAAGGTTGAGTGTAGATTCTAAGTATTATATAACTTTTACAAAAGAAGATGTATTACAGATGGTGAATTCAATTGCAAGGGAGAAAAATTCGTATCACCCTATAAAACAAATTATAGAAGGTAAAGAGTGGGATGGAATTTCAAGAGCGGAAACTATTTTTATCGAGTATTTAGGGGCAGATGATATTTCTTACACCCGAGCAGTTGCGAGAAAATGGCTTGCAGGGGCAATTGCTAGAATTTATGAACCGGGCATCAAAATGGAAATTGTACCAGTTTTGCAAGGTAAGCAAGGGATAGGAAAAAGTACGCTTGCTGGTAAATTAGGTGGAGCGTTTTTCGTAGATACTTTGGCGTCAATGGGGAACACAAAAGACGACTACCAATTATTAATTGGCTCATGGATTGTCGAACTTGGCGAATTATCTAGTCTGAATAGTACAAATACAGAAAAGGTTAAATCATTTATAAGTGCTAGATTTGATAAAATCCGTTTGCCGTATGCCACTATTCCACAGAAATATTATAGAACTTGTGTATTTATCGGAACTACTAATAATGGACAATTTTTAAATGATCTGACAGGGAATAGACGTTTTTTTCCAATTCCTTTGCCTAATAAACCAACTAAAGATGTATTTACACTTGATGATGAAACAATGCGGCAAATATGGGCAGAAGCCTATTCATTTTATAAAAATGGTGAAAACCTTTATCTTGATGATCAATTAGATGAAGATATAGCAGAATTTTATCGAGAACAAGCGACGGAAGAAAGTCTTTTCTTTATAAATATTGATGATTACCTAGAAATGAAAGTACCAAGTAGTTGGGATTCTAAAAAAATGTTTGATAAAAAAATGTACTTTGAAAGGTACCAAAGAGAAGGGGAAGCTGAAGGGACAAGTACCATTACTAAAACATCAGCGAAGGAAATTGCTTATATTCTCGACTTGGAAGGAAAGGACAGAAATTCCAAGTCACAAATGAAAAAGATTAATCTGTATATGGATAGCAAGGAAGATTGGGAAAAGAAGCCAGTTAAAATAAACGGAAAAACACAAAGGGGTTTTATGAAAAGTTAAGTAAAAATGTAACTTGTAACCTAAAATGTAACCATGCCCAGCCTTACAGTCACAAGGGTTTGAGGGAAAAAAGTTACAAGTTACATATTTTATAAAACTTTTATAAAAGGTACAAGCTATGCCTATTATATATATTGTTAAAATAAATGTAACTTGTAACCAAATTCAGCAATCCTATGTGTGCCAAGGATTTTGGCGGTTACAAGAGTGGTTACAAGTTACATTTTGTTATTAATATAGGTTTCCCTGATAAAACCGAGAATAAAAAATCATATGAAAATACTACATTGAAAGTTATATGAGGTAACTGAGTAACTGAAAGGTAACCGAGAATAAAGTCTCAGTTACCACTTATAGGCCACGCTTACCAGTGGTTACAAGAATTTAGTAACCGAGTAACCGACTTTTCTATAAAAACCATTTAATAAATATATATAAAGGTCTGTACTAAGTATATTAAATTATAGAAATAACTTAAAATCTCAGTTACCAGTTACCAAAAACCCCATAACCCTTGTGAGAGTAGAGGGGAAGGCGGTAACCGAGATTGTATTTTCAGTTACCCTTCTCGGTTACCAAATAATTAAAAAGGGTGATATGTATGGAAGAAATTAAGAAACTAATTGAATATGCAGAACTATACGGACATTATATGTGGCCTAATGGCAATAATGTGATGGTGAAAAACGGAAAAAATCTTCCCTGCCAATTGGAACGACTAATTAAATTATATAAAAACGATATTCTATATATTTTGGAACGAAAAAAACGTAAGTTAGGAGATTAGCCAATGAGTGAAATTATTATAAACATGGAAGCCTTTTGGTACAAGCATAGAATAATGATGGGATTTGACCCCGATAAGCCAGTAACCTTTCTAGAAATGATGTACTGGGGGAAGATAAGAAAAATCAGGGAAAAGTGTTTGAATTCCGATGACCCTACTTATGCAATTACTAATGCACCATATTTTGATAAACAGTATCTCTTAGAAAAATGGTGGGATGATTTAGATGATACGGAAAAGAGACATTTCCTTAAGGTGGTATGGCAAAATAAAGGTAGCAGCGTTATGTATGGATATGATTGGTGGATTCCATTTTTTAAAGATGTTGGATTTATAAAAGACGAAGATGTGAATGTTCCAACAGAACCAGTTGTATTATATCGAGGGGCAATACCCGACTTAAAACTAGGTATGCCTTGGAGCTCTAATTATGATGTGGCAGAAGCATATGCATTTCATTCTCTTAATTTATTCGGAGAAAAGGAAATCTATAAAGCTACCATTAATCCTGAAAGTATTCTTGCTATCTTTAGAGGTGACTTTGTAGATCAAGATGGTAAACCACTTGTAAAAGGTACGGAATATGTAATAAATCATCAAATGTTAGATGAAAATACAATCGAACAAATTACAAATAATAGTCTATAAAACCAGTCACACCAAGGGGCGGGTCTTGACAAACCCCTACCCCATATGGTATATTATATATAATTAAATTGATCGGTATAATTGGTGGTGAATAAATGAATTTCAAACATAGAATTTCCATTGTGGAATTAAAGCCGAATGATGGCCCTGATCCGGGCGAGCAGGAAACGCTCTTTACAAAGGCATGGGCTGATATTAAAACCATGAAAGGCTATGAATACAATAACGCAAAAATAGCTGAAAATGTGGGAGTATCACGTTTTATCATCCGTTATATAAAAGGTATTAAGCCTACTATGAAAATTAAATACAAAGGGCTTACTTATGAAATAGAAAGTATTGAAAATGATGACGAAAATAATAGAACGATAACAATGATCTCTAGGGCGATATTACCGAATACATGAAAGGAGTGAGTGAGTGGGCTTTTTTGATAAGATATTTAATTTTTTACGTGAACCAATTGAAATACAACAAGCAGAACTGTTAAGCGGTGGGAGTGCTGTCTTTAGTCCATTTAGTGGTTCAGCATACGAATCAGATATATATCGGTCAGCAGTTGATGCAATTGCAAGGAATGCAGGGAAACTAAAATCGAAACATGTCATAGCCACTAGAGAAACACGACAAACAGGAGATCAGTCATTAAATCGTATTCTAAACGTAAGACCGAATCCATACATGACCGCCTATGATCTCATATATAAGCTAGTGACACATTATTACTTGTATAATAACGCATTTGCTTTCCTGCAAAAAGACGATAAGGGCAATTTAAAGGGTATTTATCCATTATCGCCTGTGAATATGGAATACTTAACGGATCCGACAGAAAACATGTATTGTCGCTTCTTGTTTAGTAACGGGCAGGAAGTCATTCTACCATTAAATGATGTACTTGTATTAAGACGTTTCTTTAATAGTAATGATCTGATGGGCGATAGCAATACAGCCATTATGCCAGCATTAGACTTAGCGCATACACAAAATCAGGGATTGGAGCATTCCATTAAATCAAGTGCAACGATTAGGGGAATTTTAAAGTACAATCAAGTTTTATCACCCGAAAAGCTGAAAGAAGAAAAAGAAGCGTTTGTAAATGACTATTTGTCTGTAAGTAACAACGGCGGGATAGCTGCACTTGACCAAAAGTATGATTATACACCCCTAAAAACTGACCCTGTTTCTATTGATGATAAGCAATTAAATGCAGTGAAAAGAAAAATATACGAATATTTAGGTATTAGTGAATCAATCGTAAATAGTACCTATACAGAGGATGAATGGAGCGCTTTTTATGAAAGTGTGATCGAGCCATTAGCCTTACAATTTTCACTGGAACTAACAGAAAAGATTTTCACCGAACGTGAACAAGCATTTGGAAATAAGATCATCTTTGAATCGAATAGGCTACAATTTGCAAGCAATGAAAGCAAAACGAATATTATCAAAGAACTAACACCACTTGGATTATTAAGTATAAATCAAGCGTTGGAAATGTTGAATCTTCCTCCGGTTGAGGATGGCCATAAACGACTTCAAACATTGAATGTAGTCAATTCTGAACTAGCTGACAAATATCAAGTAGGAGGTAATACGGATGAAGGAAACCCGACACGTGGAGATCAGGGCAGCACAAACGGAAAATAACGAATTAGTCGTTACTGGTATGCCGGTTGTCTTTGATGAACCGACTAAGATTAATGACCATCTCGGAAATTATACCGAGATCATTCAGAGAAGCGCATTAAATGGTGTGGATTTATCGGACACACGCTTATTATATAATCACAATTTAAATAGCATACCTTTAGCTAGAACTCCTAAAACAATGGAGTTAAGCATAAATGAAAAGGGTTTGAACATGAGGGCTACACTTCCCGATACGGAGGAAGGCCGCTCTGTTTATACGGCAGTAAAACGGGGCGATTTGACAGGCATGTCATTCAGTTTTACGTGTGATAAGGCAGGCAGCCATTATGACGCAAAAACAAAAACGAGATCCATTTCAAAGATCCGTAAATTATATGAATGTTCAATTGTTCCTTTTCCTGCATATCAACAAACATCGGTTGAAGCTAGAAGCCAAATAGATGAGGCCGAAGCGCAGGAAAATGCTAGACAACAAGCCAAAATTAAATTGAATCAGATACTAACAAGGAGTGTAAAATAAATGTTTAAAACCGTACAAGATGCATTTAATCATTATAGAAATTCTTCTTTAGAAGATATTGAAAAACGTGCTGCAGAAATTAAGGGAACCATCGACAATGACCCCGATGCAGACATTACATCTATTAATATGGAAATTGAAGGACTGAACCAAGCGAAAGAAAATATCCAAGAAAAAGAAAACGGAGATGATGAGATGAACGAACGAAGCCAATTTAATCCAGTTACTGGAATGAATTTCAAAAAACAAGAAGTACCAACAGAAAATATTTTTGAATCGACTGAATATCGTAACGCATTTTATAAGACAATGCTAGGGCAACAATTAAATGATGTGGAAACTCGTACATTTAATCAAGCGATGGAAGTACAAAATGCAGAACGTAGGGAAGATGCTTTTAATACAACAACAAATAGCGCTGCTGTCCTTCCTACTCAAACATTGAATGAGGTTATTAAGAAAGCACGTACAATGGGGGGATTAATTGCACATTGTCGTAATTTCAATATCCCGACTAATATTAGTGTTCCGATTGGCACGCCATCCACTAAAGCACAGTGGCATACAGAAGGTGCGCCAGTAGACAGTGAAAGCCTACAAACCGCAGCAGTGAATTTTGCAGGGTATGAGATTATCAAAGTATTCTCCATTAGTGCAGCAGCTAAGAAAATGACTGTGCAAGCGTTTGAAAGCTACATGATTGATGAACTTACTAATTGTGTGATGGAAGCAATTGCAGATGCTCTTGTAAATGGTGATGGCCAAGGAAAAGGAACAGGACTTGTTTCCGGTATTACTTGGGATGAATCAAATAGTCTTGAACTAACTGGCGAATATACAAACTTCACAAAAGCGCTGGCAACTCTGAAGCGAGGATATGCAGCGAATGCAAAATTTGCTATGAATAACGCTACTCTATACAACAAAGTTTATAGTTTAGTAGATAACAATAATCGACCAATTTTCATTGCGGATCCAAGAAATGAATCGGTTGGGCGCATCTTGGGTAAAGAGGTTGTCATTGATGACAATATAGAAGATGACACGATTATTCTAGGTAACTTTGAATACATGGGGTATAACATCCCACAAGGATTAATGATTGAAGTATCAAGAGAATCTAGTTTTAAATCAGGATTGGTAGACTATCGAGCAATGGCTATTGCAGATACGAAACCATTAGTAGATGAAGCGTTCATTAAGCTATCGGGCACAGGCGGCGGAGTAGAAGGCTAAACCAGTTGAGAGGGTATCAGTCACAAACTGGTATCCTCTTTCATTTTAAGGAGGTACATCATGATACTAAGTATGGAAGAAGCTAGGGAAGTATTAAGAGTAGATGGTGATGAGAACGACATTATTATATATCCATTGGTTGAATCCCTTCCATCCTATCTTGAAGTAACGACTGGCAGATCATGGGATGATGATCCAGTCCATCCATTAGCAAAGACACTTGCAGGGTTCCTCTTAATGTTATGGTTTGATCAACCGGACAGCAAAGCATTGAAACGATCAATAGATAGCTTAACTACATCATTAACAGCATTAGGAAGGACATATGGCTAAGGATTATGCTAAGGCATTTTATAAGAGTGCTAGGTGGATTGAATGTAAGAATGGATATATGCAATCACAGAACTGGACTTGTGAACGATGTGGAGATGTAGCGATAATCTGTCATCATAAGACATACATTACACCGGAAAATATACATGATCCGAATATAACGCTTAATTGGGAAAATCTAGAATCATGCTGTCAGACTTGCCATAATTTAGAACATCATTCCGGAGGTATATGTCAAGAAGGACTAACATTTGATAGCAAAGGAAATCTAATTCAGAAGTAATTTATGTATACCCCCATATGTATAATGAGGAAGTATTGCTTAGGAACCGATGCAGGACTTAACTATCCCTCCCTATAACATTTTTGATTAAGGGTGCGTTCGTGAATCGTTTCACAAAATATAAAATAATAAGGAAAAGGTGATATATAATGAAAATTTCAACAGATATGCAGCAAGTTAAACAATTATTGAAATATGTTCCTGATCAAAGGCAACCAATTGCACAAAATTTATATGATGAACTAGTATTCATGCAAAATACAATGGCTGTCTTAAAAAAACAAGTGAAAGATGAAGGTGCTGTTTCCCTTTTTAAACAGGGTAAGCAGGAATTTCTAAGGGAACACCCTGCGCTTACTGCCTATAATAAAACCATACAGCGATATAGCACGATTTATAAGCAATTAGTAGATTTATTGCCGGAAGCCGAAGTAACACAAGAGGATCCACTAATGGACTTTATAAAGGCATAGAGCACGAGAGAAAACGAAAGTGACGGTTAATGCTCAAAAATGAGCGCGTACTTATGAACAACGTAGCAATACACGCACGCGAGGACTTCCCAGTTCCCCACGTGGGGTAATTTACCCTCAGGGGGAAATTTAGGGTAGCAATACACATACGCGCGAGTACTTCTAAGCCTAATTGTTCCGACATCGGGTAATTTGCCGTAGCAATACAAGCGCACGAGGACTTTTATATTGGTTAGTCTTTCTTGACTAACCAAGTAGCAATACACGCACGCGCGCGAGGACTTTCCAAACCTGGTCTTTCATCGGTCGGTGAAAGACCAGGTAGCAATACGCGCACGCACGCAAGGACTTCCGATTTGAATCGAACGTCGAGAAATATCGACGAACGTAGCGATACGCGCGAGTTTTTCTACAAATCTAGACAACACATCTTAAGGAGGTGAGGGCATGAACTATATAGAACAATATTTTAATACCATCCAAAATAAAGAGATCATTGTTTCTAAACGTGTTTTCCGTCAATATGAACGACTGGTGCATGACATCCACAACCCAAGCCAATACATTTTTGATGAAGCAAAAGCGAATAAACCTATTGCCTTTATAGAACGTTTCTGTAAACACAGTAAGGGGCAATGGGCAGGGAAGCCTGTTACCCTTGAACTCTTTCAAAAAGCCTATATTAGTGCTCTATTTGGTTTTGTGGACAAGGACACTGGATTAAGACGTTTTAAGGAATCTATGTTTTATGTGGCGCGTAAGAACGGAAAAAGTACGATGCTTGCGAGTATTGCGCTGTATATGATGATTGCAGACGGTGAAGGCGGTGCGGAAGTCTATTCTATTGCCAGTAAAAGGGATCAGGCTAAAATCCTCTTTGATGAAGCCCATAACATGATTAAGCAAAGTGAATATTTATCGAAGCATATCCGTAAACGAAAAAGTGATTTATATTTTCCACTTACCATGAGTAAGTTTATGCCTCTTGCACGTAATAGTAACACATTGGATGGTGTAAATAGTAGCTTGACCGTAATTGATGAACTACATTCCATATCTGATAGAAACATGTATGAAGTTATGAAACAATCACAATCTGCAAGGCAGCAGCCACTATTGATAATGATCACAACAGCAGGAACGACTAGAGGAAATATCTTTGATGATATGTACGAATATGCTTGTAATGTGACCGATGGTAATTATCAAGATGATAGTTTTCTTCCTATCCTATATGAACTTGATGAAAAGAAGAAATGGACAGACCCGAATATGTGGCAACAGGCAAACCCTGCTCTTGGATCCATTAAACAATTAGATGATCTTGAGCGTAAAGTGGAAAAAGCGAAGGTAAGCCCGAATGATCTCACTGGTATTCTGACAAAAGATTTTAATATTCGTGATACTGTTCATAGTGCTTGGCTTACATTCGACGATATTAATAATGAAGAAACATTCGATTTAAAGGACTTTAAGAACGCTTATGCCATTGGCGGGGCTGACCTATCCGTAACTACTGATTTAAGTTGTGCGACCCTTCTAATGGTAGATAAGGATACTGAAAAACGTTATATACATCAGATGTACTGGCTACCACGTGATAGCTTTGAGGAACGTGTAAGGATTGATAAAATTCCTTATGATAAATGGCTAGATCAAGGTCTGTTAAGGTTATGTAATGGTAATACCATAAATTATGGCGATATTACAGCTTGGTTTAAGGAAATGTTAAACGAATATAGCATTATTCCGTTGTGGATTTACTATGACAGCTATTCAGCTAAGTATTGGGTAGAAGAAATGGAACAGTATGGATTTAAAATGGAACGCTGTATTCAAGGTGCGAAAACACTTTCTCTGCCTATGCAGCAGATGGGGCAGGACTTGAAAGCCAAGAAAATCAATTATAATAACAGTCCTATATTAAAATGGTGCTTAACAAATACAGGCATAGAAACGGATAGGAACGGGAATATTGTCCCAGTCAAGAATCAAGCAGCGAAAATGAGGATTGATGGAATGTCATCCATGTTAGACGCTTATGTTGGCTTGTATGATCATTATGAGGAATTCTTAAGGGCTATGTAGATGATTCCACGTGGAACAATTCAAACCGATACCCGGGTATCGGTTTACAGGCTCAAATTTGAGCGCATACATTACAAGGAGGTAATTACAAATGACGCCAAAGCAATTAGATGAAAACCTGGACGAAGAAATGCGTACGTTTAGTAAAGAGATTATGTATCTGGTGGAAAGTCACGATGGAAATTATTTAGACGGCTCTGATATGGAGGACATAGGAAGGCAAGTTTTTTACACCTTAATGGAATTTAAAAAGCATATGGTAGAATATGCAAAAGAAAACGAAAAAGCCGAGATCTTTGTTGATAAAATTAATTTTTAACACAGACCGTTAGCAGCGGTCTTTTTTTATGCAAAAAAAGCCGCCATTATAGGCAGCTAAAGGAGTTAAATAATAAAAAAACTATATGAATTAAAAAACGATCCATGTCAATTAAATTAATGTCATTTGCGTGACATCACGATCATCATACGTGACCCAATGCCATTGTAATAAACACTACTATATTAATATTGTCGCCAAGGACTTATTTCCCTCCATAATTAATATAGAATTTACTTCTAGTGTGCACCCTAGAAGGTAGCTACACTTATATTATAACATAAAAAAGCAAATGTCGGAAGTTTTTTATCGAGTTTCTAAAAAATGGATTAAATAAATAGCCTTCATAGCTGTTTTATGGACATGGTCAGTGTGTTTGTATTAAAACCCCTCAAAACATCTGTATGTGGCTTTAAATTGATTTTTAGTATATATTAAAAATAATATAAAAATCCCACCTGCAATAGATGGGAAAAGGAGAGAATGAAAACTTTATGAATTATATTTATTATACCATGATAGGTATATGATTGCAAGAACATATATTCTATCATTTGTTGTCCAATTGTTGCCTAATTGTTGCCCAAAATTATTTTTTGTGTCTTAATATATTTTATTCATCCTATATAAATGCTTTCATATCAAGGTTTATAGGAATTAATCATAATTGATAAAAAGGGATGTTTAAGCGTGGCACGCAAGAGGTCATCGGTTCAAGCCCGATATGCTCCATCCCTCTTAAACGCTTATACATCTAGGTGTGTAGGCGTTTTCTTATTGAATCAAATTACTAAAAATATTCTTTGTTATC